>Ga0075930_101_pt1 | contig 1625 bp, 1 predicted proteins | sample RifGroA2_FD_67910 | JGI IMG/M metagenome (GOLD analysis project Ga0075930, IMG submission 67910) | Parcubacteria (Uhrbacteria) bacterium GW2011_GWA2_41_10 | reverse complement strand
GAAATCATTAAGCATGATTCCGTAAAGGTTGTTAGCATTGTCGTTCGTCAAGTTTGTCAGATCAATATCAAGAGCAGAAATAGCTCCTGTTTGTGTTTCTGCAACATAGTCAATATCAACGAGATTTCCAGAAACGCTATGAGCATCAAGATCGAGACCTGCAGAAGTTGCATTGTCAAGAGCTGTAATAGTAAGAGGTGAAGTACCTACTGCCTGTTGGGTTAAGGTAACAGCCCCTGTGGTAGCTGCGATATCGAAGTAGGTTCCATCAATAGAGTTGGCGCCAAGACCAATACCCACATCCCAACCCGTTCCGATATTAACAGCCGTCGAAGTAATAACCTCACCTTCATCCGTCGTTTCCGTTAGGTTACCAATATTCAATGCATTAAGAGTATTGGTTAAAGTATCATCTAAATCTCCTGTTAATTGAGCTGTAAAAGCATCAATATTTATGACATTCCATGTATCGTTCGTATCATTGGCATCCACTGCTCCATCTGTATCAATAAATGATGGAATAAGATGAATCAAATCACCTGATGTGTCATGAGTCACATCCATATCAACAACGAGAGCGTCTACTCCATCTGTTGCAGAATCAAAGGCACTATTTTGGATAGTGGCAATATCAGCCGTTGGAGCCGCACTTGCTGTGACATTGAATTCTGAATCTGCATCAACTCCTATTTGGACATCTAAAGTTCCACCACCTATAAGTCGCAAACTCGCATTGTCCGTGTCAGATGCAGCAGTTAATGTAACAGTTCCTACATCATCTCGACTAAAGACCATTGTTCCATCAACCGCTTCTCCGATATCAATGGCATTGCCATTGGCTCGAAATCATTAAGCATGATTCCGTAAAGGTTGTTAGCATTGTCGTTCGTCAAGTTTGTCAGATCAATATCAAGAGCAGAAATAGCTCCTGTTTGTGTTTCGGTGATGTAATCCGCATCAATAATTGAACCGGACACACTGTGCATGCTGACGGTTAAGGCAGGAATATTAGAATCATCTGGTTGACCCATGGAAACTGCACCATTCATGGCAGCTACATCGAAGTAGGTTCCATCAATGGCGTTGGTACCAAAAGCGATTCCTGTATCCCACCCTGTTCCGATGTTAATAGCTACTTCATCACCCTGAGCATCGGCCGAAGCAAGGTTGGCAATATTCAAGGCGTACACTTTGTCGGAAGAAGCACTTTGATCAGCGCTTGTCACGCCAAGATTCAAGGCGCTATAGACATCTGATCCGTCTCCAATCCCTGCCGTAAAGGTAAGGGTCATGCCGTTTTCTGTAGCAGCGGCTGTTCCAGTGCGCACAAGGGAGAAGACTTCTCCAGCCGCCCCTGTGATTGAGGTAGCAACATCCAGCTCCATGGTGTCATCAAATGCAGTGAAATCAAGCGTATCAACTGCAAAGTCAGCATTTTCAATGTTTGTAATACTATTACCTGTTCCATTTGCATCAAAGGAAACGCCTGTAAGAGCACCGTCTGTTCCAATATCCCAATCAGACGTATTGATAGACATGGTGTCTCCACCGTCACCAAGGATCACCGCTCCACCTGGAGTGAGCGTGAATGCTCCTGTGGTTGTGAAGGTGGTTGTGGCTCCGTC
>Ga0075930_114_pt1 | contig 8902 bp, 11 predicted proteins | sample RifGroA2_FD_67910 | JGI IMG/M metagenome (GOLD analysis project Ga0075930, IMG submission 67910) | Parcubacteria (Uhrbacteria) bacterium GW2011_GWA2_41_10 | reverse complement strand
CAGTGAAAATCCTTCTTATCGACGACACACCGAAGCACCGCCGGGCGGGCAAGCGCCAACTTGAGGTTCTCGGTCATGATGTTGTGGCTGTCAGCACTTATGGAGAGGCTCTTCATAGGGTTCAGGAAGAGATATTCGATGCAGCTCTCCTTGATCTTATGATGCCAGCAGAGGCCTACATGCTCGGGACTGAGGCTCAGGCAGAGCATCTCGGTCGTGAGATCGGGATCGGGTATCCAATGGTCTTTGCCATGGCACTGTGTGGAATCAAGCGAATCGCTGTAATCACTGATGGCAACCACCACCAGCATCCAGTCGTGGCTACTATGGACTGGTTCCATGGGAAATCGTTCATGGTCAACGAGGCTAAGGTTATATTCCTCTATGCCCGTTTGACGGAAGACATGACCAAAAATTTTGGGCAGGCACTGGAGAACCTGTTTCGATAGCTTGCGCGCTCAATACAACGGAAAGATACACCCAAACACGCGGGTGTCTCATACTTCTGTTGCATGGCGCGTTTTTTTATTTAGAAAGATGTTTAATTTTAAAATCGTTTTGAAACGATTTTAGGATTGACATTTTTTATATAGATGAGGTAGGATACAGCCACTTAATTTGTAAAAGAAGATCGCTGGCATACTGGTTTTTTCCAGGAGCCGCGAGTGCATGTATTGTATGTTTGCTATTATCCGTACAGGAGGCAAGCAGTATGAAGTCCAGGAAGGCCAGGAACTCAAAATCGAAAAACTCGAACTTGAAGTTGGGGCAACTATGGAATTCGATGTTCTGCTATTAGCTGACGAAGAAGGGAAAGATGTGAAAGTCGGAACCCCATTGGTTAGCGGAGCCAAAGTAAAGGCAAAAGTTCTTGAACACGGCAAAGCGGATAAAGTATCCGTGGTCAAGTACAAGGCCAAATCTCGATATCGCCGTAATGTTGGTCACCGCCAGCCATTCACAAAAATAAAAATTGAAAAAATCACTGCTTAATCGCAGTGATTTTTTTTAGAGATTTCTTTATGTTTCGCGACGACCACGGAGAGCATCTCCAAGTGTAATTTCATCTGCAAATTCAAGAGTAGCACCAGTTGGAAGATTTCTTGAATATTTGTTGATGCACGTATCTTTTCGAGAAGAGCGCGAACGTGAAGAGTTTCCGGAGTTGAACCTTCTAAAGGGTTTAATGTTCCTCCCAGAACAAAATATCTTCCTTGATACACTTCTGTTGCTTCAATGGTTGAAATGTCGCGCGGAGTTTCTACCACACAAAGGAGCCGAGAATCTCGTTTTGGATCCTGACAAAAAGAACAAAGAGATTCGCCCTGAGTATAAGTGAAACAGGAATGACAAATTTTGACCTGTTCTGCAAGATCAAGAATGAGTCGAGCCATTTGTTCCAGATCGTATTTCGGCATTTTTAACAATTCAAATACATATCGCAACGATGTCTTCGACCCGACTCCTGGTAATTTTGTGAAAGCACTCGCTAAATTCTGAATCGGTTCGGGGAAACGGCGCATACTTATATGCCAAGATTTTTCAATGCTTCAAATCCGCCCATATCTTTCATTTTTATAGCCATTTTGCGCTGAATATTTTTAATGGCATCATTGAATGCTTCTTTTAATCCATCCTGAAGTTTTGTTTTGTCTGTAAGAAGTTCTTGATCGATTTCCACACTTAACACCTGTTGATTGCCGTCAATCACAATTTTGATTTTTCCCCAAGCGGCAGATCCTTCTGCAGAAATTTCTGCAAGTCCATGTTGCATTTTTTTTGCCTGATCACGAAGATCTTTAATGGCTTTAATTTTATTGAACATAGGTGATGATGAGAGGATAGGAGTTAAAGATTTGTTTGTTGATTTTTAGTGTATGCTGCCCATTTGATCAATCGGTGGAGGTGCAGACATCGGAGGCGGAGGCATGGCGCCAGACGGAGGTGAAGCGGCTCGACGCATATCAAGATTGCGGAATGAGGTGCGTTGACCATCGAAAAAGAGTCGAACCATGCCCGTAGGGCCATTACGGTGTTTGGCAATGTACACTTCTGCGAGATTTTTTTCTTCCGGAGCTAGATCTTCTTCACGGTAGTTCATGTCTGCTGCTTTGCGATAGATGAAGAGAACAACGTCCGCATCTTGTTCAATAGAACCAGATTCACGCAAATGAGAAAGTTTTGGAATAGCCGGTTTGCTTTGTTCAACCGCACGTGAAAGCTGGGAAAGGGCAAGAACAGGAATATTTAATTCACGGGCAACTTGTTTTAAAGCACGGCTGATTTCAGAGATTTCATTTACACGATTGTCACTGCTGCCATGGGTTCGACCTTCAAGTAATTGAAGATAGTCAAGAATGATGAGTCCGAGTCCATGTTCAGATTGGAGACGTCGACACTTTGCACGAATTTGCATGATGTTCATGACCGGAGAGTCATCAATGAAAATAGGTGCTTCGGAAAGTTTACCGAGCGCATGACCAATACGTGGAAATTCATCATCACGTTCTGAAAGGCGGCCCGTACGCAATTTCCAAATATCCACTCCAGCTTCCGCACAGATCATACGATCAACAAGCTGTTCTTTTGACATTTCAAGAGAAAAGATACCAACAGGAATTTTTTGTTTGACCGCAACGTGTCTTGCAATATCAATCGCAAAACTTGTTTTTCCAACAGACGGGCGAGCCGCGAGAATCACGAGATCAGAACGCTGGAGTCCGGCGAGAAGATTATCGAGTTCAGTAAAACCGCTCGGAACACCGCGTAATTTTCCTTTGTCTTGATGAAGCTCATCAATGCGTTCAAACGCATCTGCAAGTACGTTTTTGATGGGGATAAATGTATTTTGAAGAAATTGTTGTGAAACGCCGAACAGATTGCGCTCGGCTGTATCAAGTACAACATCAACATCTTCCGCCTCATTATATCCAAGTTCTGCAATTTCAGCTGCGGCATGAAGGAGACGGCGCAATGTTGCTTTTTTTTGAATGATTTGCGCGTAGTAAATAACATTCGCTGCAGTGGAAACTGTATTTGCAAGTTCAACCAGATATGCGCGTCCACCAATGTGTGGAAGTTTGCCAAATTCTTCCAAACGGTTGCCAAGGGTCAAAATATCAATTGGTTCATGTCTGGAGTTCAATTCGATCATGGTTTCATAGAGAATTCGGTGATTTTCTCGATAAAAATCATCAGGTCGTACGACATCCGCGACCTTAAAAAATGCATCCTGGTCAATGAGAAGGCTGCCAAGAAGAGATTGTTCTGCTTCGAGATTTTGTGGGGGAATGCGTTCAAGAGCCATAACGTTGCGTATCTTACCTTTGGGAGGAAGGGGGTTCAAGGGTCAGGTTGTGATATAATTGTGCATATGCTGAGACAACCTGCTGGTCATCCAAACCTGCCTTGGTATCGTGCAATTGGAACCATGATCGGTTCTGTTGTTGGAGTCGGGGTTTTTGGGCTTCCGTATGCGTTTGCGCAAAGCGGATATGTGGTTGGATTACTTGAACTTTTTTTTGTTAGTGGGTTTCTTCTGGTTTTACAGCTTATGTATGCCGAGATTGCCATTCAGACGCCAGGGAATCATCGTATTGTTGGATACATCAAACAATATCTTGGACATCCATGGGATCGTGTTACGGCTGTTCTTTTTGCGGTGTATACCTGGGGAGCCATGATTGCATATATGATTGTTGGTGGAGGATTTCTTCACATCCTTCTTTCTCCTCTTTTAGGAGGTTCTGAATTTTGGTATCAGCTTAGCCTTGCTGTTGTTGTTGCATGGCTTACATTTCGGGGCATTCGATATTTGGCAAAAATGGAATTAGTGATTGTGTGCGCACTTTTGTTTCTGTTTGTGTTTATGAGTCTTGCGGCGCTTCCGCATGTCCATGTGCCTAATCTTTCTTTGTTTCATCCGGAGAAATGGTTTCTTCCATACGGAGTTGTATTGTTTGCTTTGTCTGGGTTGGGAGTGGTTCCTGAAATGAAAGATGTACTTGGAAAACAAATGATGAAACTTCCGTATGCAGTGGTGGCCGGGCAGGTTATTGTCACTTTGTTGTATGCCATATTTACGTTTGCGGTTGTTGGGGTGACAGGTGAGGGAACAGTGGAAAATGCCTTTCAAGGATTAGTGCCTATTTTAGGTTCAACATTTATGATCGTTGGATCTCTCCTTGGTGTACTCACGGTTGCATCGATTTTTTCTTTACTCAGTATCGAACTTCAAGGAACGCTTCGATTTGATTATCACTGGAGTTTGCGAAAGGCGTGGGGTGTGGTCATGACTGTTCCGATTCTTTGTTTTCTTTTTGGAGTGCGTGAGTTTATTGATCTGATTGGATTTCTCGGGGCTGTATTTGGAGGGGTTCTTGGTATTTTACTCATTGCTGCGTATGAGAGAATGCGTCATAGTCCTGTTTGTATCAATCATCGATGTTTGAATGTTCCGCATGCAGTGAGCTGGGGATTGGTTCTCATCCTCGCAAGTGGAATGTTGTATACCATTTTTCAAGTTTTATTTCCTCACTTCTAACACCTTCCACTTATTTTTATGCGCATCAAACGTCTTCTTTTTTTCTGGTTTGCTGGGTTTGCTTTGGTATATGTGACGAATATTTTAGCCGTAACAGCTTGGACTTTATTTTCCTATAATAATATTTTCCTCATGATTGGCATGATGAATGCGCCGCTTATTTATCTTTTATTTGGATGGCTATATTTTCGTGGAGGATTTGCTGCACAAGTTTCTGATCGTTTAAAAGTTGCTATCGTGTGGATCATGCTCGATTTTTTAGGTGGGATGGCTTTACTTGCGATTTTGGACGGTGTCAGTCCTTCAGATATGTTTACGACGGCTTCCTATCTGATTGAGACGGTAAATTTTTTCGCGATCCTTGTGGCAGGATATGTGGCGTTGAAACGTAAAACAATTATATCTGAATAAAAGAAAGTGAATTCCTAAAGAAAAATTTTTATGAGAGAGTTTGAAAATCATGAAGAAATTAAAACGGAACAGTTGACAACAGATGTATTTGAAAAACTTCTTCTTGAAGATTATCCTCAACACTCTGCTCTGTATGTTTTGTCGCATCTTAATCTTGTGGCAGATGGTGTGTGGAATCGAGAGAAATTTTTTGCAAAAACAAACAAGGACTTTATAAAAGATGTGGAACAATATCTTAAAAGATATTGTGAATTACGTCGTCTTCGACGACCAGATAAGCAAAGTGAGTATATTATCAAAATGGAAAAGATTATTGATGATCTTGTTGCTGAATTAAAAAAATCTCTAGAACACAGAGATGATTTAAGAAAAATTTATCGTATTGTAAGACGTTTTGAAACCGAAGCTGGAATGAAAATGCAGACGATTCCGTATTTTGAATAAAAAATACATTTTCTACATTTTTTCACTTTTGCAACTGATACGCCTTTAAAATACTCACAAGCAACAGAGCCACGGTCATAGGACCAACTCCTCCGGGAACAGGAGTAAGCCATCCGGCAATAGACTCTACGGAAGTTCGATCAACATCTCCGACAATATGATTGTCTACACGAGTCGTTCCAACATCAATGACAACAGCTCCAGATTTTATATAGTCTCTAGTGATGAGATTTGGTTTTCCAACAGCAACAATTAAAATGTCTGCTGTTTTTGTTTTTTCTTTTAACAATGGATCTTGTGCAGAAACAATCGTTGAAACGATTCCATATTCACGAAGCAGAACTTCAATAGGGTGGGCAAATAAAGGACTTGCAATAATGACGGCAGAGCATCCTTGGAATGATTTTTCTGTTGATGTGATCAATTTCATGATGCCGAGTGCCACAGGAGAAATAATTCCCGGTTTGTCTGTATCAAGTCGTCGGATATTTTCCGGATGGAATCCATCCACATCTTTTTGCGGATCAATGGCTGCAATCATGCGATCTGTATTTTGATGTGGAAGTGGAAGTTGAACAAGAATGCCGTGAATATCCGTTCGTTCATTTAAGGTTGCAATATCGGATAAAATATTTTCTTCTTTGACGTTTGAAGGGTATAAATGTTTTTCGAAAAAAATTCCCGCTTCTTTGCATGCTTTTTCTTTGAGCCTGACGTATGTATGTGAAGCCGGATCATCTCCCACAAGAAGCACAGCCAATCCCGGAATGTGTGCAAGAGAGGAAATACGTTTTTTTACTTGCATGCGAATTTTTACAGCAAGTTTTCGTCCATTGATGATGTGAGTCATATTCAAGAAACATGGATGAAACGTTGTTCGACATATTTTATAATAGCATCTGCAACATCAATACCTGTCACTTCACTCAATGTTTCAAATCCAGGATGCGGATTTACCTCAAGAACAAGAGATCCGTGTTTGGACGGAATTAAATCTACTCCAGCGATTTCAAGATCAAATGCAGCTGCGGCGCGAATAGCAAGCGTTTCTTCTTCAGGAGAAAGGATGATGGGTTGTGCACTTCCACCTGAATGGATATTTGCACGAATATCCCAGGATTTTGCCGTGCGTTCCATGGCAGCAATAATACGTCCTCCAATCACAAATGCCCGACGGTCCGAACGTCCTGCTTCTTTGATAAAGGTTTCCATGATGACTGGATTACGGTCTCGAATATTTAAATAATCAATGAGAGGAAGAAGGGTTTCTTGATTTTCTACATAAAAAACCCCTTTGCCTCCACGACCAAATGGAACTTTTAAAATAAGAGGAAATCCGAGAACGGTCGCCGCATCAGCTGCACATTCCGGTGCACGAACAATACTCCACGGAGGAACAGGAATTCCTGCCTTGGTAAATGTCAACTTTTGAGCCAGTTTATTTTTTGATGGCAAAAATCCTTCTTTTCCATTGAGAAGAGGAACTCCTATATGTGTCAAAGCTTCAATTGTTGTTATATGTAAACTAGGTTCTTCAAGAAAATTTGGACGTGGAATAACGGCATCACAAACGGGAAAAGGTTTGTTTTCATATAAAACCTCGATTCCTTTTGAGTTGTTACCAGGGCGAATAGTTAAAAGAGGTTCATAAAAAAGGTGGATGACGTGTCCATGTTGTTTTCCAGCTCGCACAAGAGCAGCAGTTCCAGGGAGTGCTTGTTCCAGTGCCTGTTTTGGTTTGGAAAAAATGAGAATACCAATATTCATAAGAATGCGCCAAGTCTAGCGAATTTTGTGGTTTGAATCAAGGAAATAAAAATGTGTTATACTGAATTTAGGTGATTTTTTTCTTTTTTTATGGTCGAATTTTTAGACGTAGACCGCGAAGGTCTTTTCGAAGAAATCGTGGAGCGTGGACGAGAAGAAGGAGTTTCGGATGAGGAAGGGTATCACGAACTCATTGATGCGGTGATTGAAGAACATCGCGGTATGGGGGAGATTCATGATGATACCTCATATCAATCCATGGCTGAAGCACTTCGTCTACGATGGTCAGAATATCGCGAAGCACTTGGAGTTGATGAAAGTCATCCAACATTTTGAACGTATGAAAATTGCTTTTCACGGAGCGGCACGGGAAGTTACTGGGTCGTGTATTTTACTAACGGTTCATGATACAGACAATGCTCAACATCGTCTGCTTATTGATTGTGGCATGTTTCAAGGAGAACGGTTTGCGGACGAACGTAACGCAGAGCCGTTTGTTTTTGATGTGGAAACGATCGATGCTGTTTTCGTGACACATCCTCATGCAGATCATACAGGTCGACTCCCATCGCTTCTGCATCAAGGATATCGTGGTCCGATTACCATGACACATCCATGTCTGTCACTTACGCGGCTTGTGCTTGAAAAGGTCGGCTCCACCTGGGACGAAATAGCGGAACCCCGCGCAAGAATTACCGACATAGACGGAGAGCGGTTGGCCAGATTCAGAGAGCTTTGTAACGAAAAGCGCCGCCGTATTATGCCCCGGGCGGATAGCAATAAGACCGTTCTGGATAAATTGGGGCTATTGAAAAACGGGAAGCCGCTGCGCGCCGCGCTTTTACTGTTTGGCAGGGAGCCTCAGCGCTGGTATCCTTCCGCGTCGTTAAAAATAGGGCGTTTCCGTTCGGAAACCGTCATAGTGGACGACAAAGAAGTAGGAGGTACGCTCTTTGAGCAGGTCGAGGGCGTTATGGAATATTTCCGGGAACATTTACAGACCAGTTTTAAGCGGACCGGCGCTCCCTCGCGCGAAGTAATATGGGAATACCCGCTGGAGGCCCTGCGCGAGGCGGTTACAAACGCGGTCTGCCATAGGGATTATATGGATGTCGCCCAAACCCAGGTTCGCTGGCACGATGACCGCATTCTGATACTTACCCCTGGCGGCCTTCTTCCGCCGCTCAACCCGCAGGCTCTTTTGCTCCCGCATGTGTCAAGGCAGCGCAACCGCAAAATAGCGGAAATGCTTTATTACGCCGGTCTTATAGAAAAATGGGGCAGTGGCACGCTTGAAATCGCACGCAGTTGTGGTAAAGCCGGTCTGCCAGCCCCCAAATTTGAGGAAGACCAAGGCGCACTGTGGGTGACCTTTCCCCATAAAGTCAATCCGAAGGAAACTAGGGAGAAAACTAGGGAGAAAACTAGGGAGAAAACTAGGGAGAAGCTTTTGTCCATTATCCGAAAAACCCCCAGTGTAACAACAGCGGCGCTTTCTGAGGCGCTTAAAATAACGTCAAAAGGCGTTGAATGGAATTTAAAGAAGTTAAGGAAAGAAGGTATCCTAAAAAGGATCGGCCCCGACAAAGGCGGCCATTGGGAGGTGTCCCAATGAACCCCCCAACGCGGCCCTCCCTGAGGCTCAGCCTCAATTCCCCGAGACTGAGCCTCTTCCCCAGCCACATCCCCAATTTATGACCAAACAAGAATTAAAAGCCAGAAACGAGATCTTTAAAA
>Ga0075930_102_pt1 | contig 172986 bp, 169 predicted proteins | sample RifGroA2_FD_67910 | JGI IMG/M metagenome (GOLD analysis project Ga0075930, IMG submission 67910) | Parcubacteria (Uhrbacteria) bacterium GW2011_GWA2_41_10 | reverse complement strand
AATTTCTCAAGAAAAACAGAGGATTTTGTTTTATGGAAAAGAAGGAGAAACTTATGACATCGATGGTCAATCTGTTATTTTTTTGGGAATTCTTGGGCAGCTTGAGGAAAAATATCGTGAGACAAATTCAGAATATGTTCGTCACGAACTTGAGACATGTATGCGTACACTTCCATGTCCAATTTGTCACGGGGCTCGACTTCGTCCAGAGGCATTGGCTGTGCGTGTTTGTGGAAAAAGTATTGCGGATTTTACCAGAATTTCTATCGGAGAACTGACGAATTTTTTTCACGCGTTTCTTTTTGGAGATGTAAAACGGGAAAAAGAACATGATTGCATGTCTGGAGAACAAATGATTATGGAACATGTTTCGCGTGAGGTTTTAAAACGACTTCGTCATTTATCAGATATTGGTCTTGGGTATTTGACACTCGATCGCGGCACAGTCACGCTTTCTGGTGGGGAAGCACAACGTGTTCGTCTTGCTTCCCAGATTGGGAGTGAACTTTCTGGGGTTGTGTATGTGTTAGACGAACCCTCGATTGGTTTGCATGCACGAGACAATGATAAATTGATTGCAACTCTTCGACAGCTTCGGGATGGAGGAAACAGTGTGATTGTGGTGGAACACGATGAATCCATGATGCGTACAGCAGATTATCTATTTGATATTGGTCCTGGGGCAGGAGAACATGGTGGGCGCATTGTTGCGTCTGGAACATATACAGAACTTCTTGAACATCCGGATTCTTTAACAGGAGAATATTTATCTGGACGTCGTCACATTTTTCCTTCACGACAAACTCGAAAAGGTGATGGGCGGTCACTGACTGTTGTAGGAGCGCGTGCTTTCCATTTAAAAAATATAACCGTGCACATTCCACTTGGGACATTTGTTTGCGTCACAGGAGTTTCTGGTTCTGGAAAATCTACTCTTGTTCTTGATGTATTAGGTCAGGCTCTTTCCAAACATTTTTCTCAGACAAAAGTTTTTCCAGGAGAGCATGATACGATTCTTGGGCTGGAACATTTGGACAAAGTGATTACGATTGATCAATCGCCGATTGGACGCACTCCGCGCAGTAATCCGGCAACATATACGGGAATTTTTACAGGAATTCGAGATATATTTGCGGAAGTTCCTGAAGCAAAAATGCGACATTTTGATGCAGGAACATTTAGTTTTAATGTGAAAGGTGGGGGTCGATGCGAGGCATGTACAGGGGATGGTTTCCAGGAAATTGTCATGCAGTTTATGCCGGATATTTATGTAGAATGTCCGGAATGTCATGGTCGACGATACAATGCTGAAGCACTTGAAATCCATTATAAAGGAAAAAATATTGCTGACGTGCTCAATATGACTGTGGAAGAAGCCAGTCATTTTTTTAGCGATCAGGCAGCTATTCATGAGAAATTGGCTTTGCTCAGTCAGGTTGGATTGGAATATATAAAACTTGGACAATCTGCAACTACGCTTTCTGGTGGGGAAGCACAACGTGTAAAACTTGCAACCGAACTATCACGTCGAGCTACAGGTCGTACGTTGTACATTTTAGATGAACCAACCACTGGTCTCCATTTTGAAGATATCAAGCGTTTGTTAGATGTTCTTCATGCCCTTGTTGATAAAGGAAATACCGTTCTTGTGATTGAACATCAACTAGATGTGATAAAATCAGCAGATTGGGTGATTGATATGGGGCCAGAGGGAGGAGAAAAAGGAGGGTATGTTGTTGCAGAAGGAGCTCCAAAGGATTTGATCAAAAATAAAGTAAGTGAAACAGGAAAGTACCTAAAAGCTCTTTTTTGATCGAAAAATAAAAGAAATGCATAAAATAAGGCTTTTTGCCTTATTTTTGTTTTAAAAGATTGACAAAATTTGTCTCTTTATGTATAATAACACGTTCTTCTTTATATATTTATGTCTAAAAAAATTATTTTCCTTGCGCTTGCTACTTTTGTAGCAATCAATCCTTTTTCTTCCCCTGTGAAAGCTGACTCAGGTCAATGGGAACCAATCCAAGCAACCGAAGTTTGGGAATATAACCAATACAAGGTAGAAAAAGTTTCATTTGATAAACAGAGTGTCGGGCCTATTTCTTTAGGTTCAACGGTTCTTGTTGCGGAACCTATTTCTTCTTGTGAACCCGTTGGATGCGATCGGTACGACGTGTATGTTCTAAAGGACGGATCACGTATGTTTATTGGAAATCTCCCGGCTGTTGTTTTAAATGAACAGCGTTATTTCGCAAATGAAAAAGAATTTGTGTACGTTGATACATCTGATTTAGATCAGAATCATTGGAATGTTGTGACCGTTGATTTAGAAACTGGAAAAGAAACCATTGCGGTAAAAGATTTTTTTATGGATGGGGTGGAAGAAATGGATGTACGCGTTGCTGATGGGAAGTTTTATTTCAACCCATCTTTTAATTGGAATAATCATGAAGGATATTCTCAAGGAACCATTTACGTCTATGATCCAAAAGTGAATGATATGCGCGTCGTCCCGGATCATTGGCAGACGTATCGAGATGAACTTCAAGATGTTCATAATGGTGTTGTTTTATCACGCCTTGTTTTTTCAACCGGATATAAACAGTTGTGGGTCTATGATACAAACAAAGACCCTGTAAACATGCAGGCAATTCCTGGAACATGGACACCTCCACACGAAGATATTGTTGGAGCTCATTTTCGAGAAGATGGAACGATTGAATACTTTCAAATGTATCAGTGGTACGTTTATGATGGAAAACAAGCGGTTGCTCAAGGTGATTATGTGAGTTGGTATCGTGAAACAGAAAATGCCATGCAGATTGTTGGAAGTCGTATGGCGTGGCTTGATCCAAATGATGTACTTCGAGTGAGTGATGTTTCTGGGGTAAAAACATTTGGAGCTGTTGGTGTGTCTGGAGAATTTCGTTTAACAGAAGGTCATCTTTTTTATGCATCTGCGGATGGAAAGGGAAAAAAGTATGATTTCAATACAAAAGAAACATCGGACACAACCTTTGTTGTGACACATGAATCCGTTGATGCTTCGGCTGGTGTCGATTCGTATGGGAATATTTGGTATAAAAATGCACATTCGGGTGCTTCTTTGAAGATTGGATTTGGTGCAGACCCTGTTCTTGCAGATGAAACACATGTGTACTGGCGTGGTTTTGATGATACTATCTATGAAGCAACAATTGCTGTTGGTATACACAGTGTCATGGTTGATGCCCGCTCAGTAAAACTTGCAACCGATTCAACGGTTTATGTTGTTGCAAATGGAACACGATATACAGTTCCAAATGAGAATGTATATGTATCTTGGTTTGGAACATGGAATACCCTTGAGACGATATCGGAAAAAGAATTGGATTCTTTTGTTGAGGGAGGAGTGTTATCTTATGCTCCAGGAACAAAACTGAAACTTGCTCATGATCCAAAGGTTTATGTTGTTGGAACAGATGGTTCACTTCATTGGATGACAACACAAACAATTGCGTATATGATTTTTGGTTCTTTCTGGAATCATGAAATTCTTGAAATCACTCAAATGGATTTAACAGGTCTTCATCTTGGTTCTTCGCTTTTAACAGAACGAGATGCACAAGCTATTTAAAAAAAGAATAAAAAAATCCCGCTCATGGAGCGGGATTTTTTGACTCTTATTTTTTTTTGGTTGTTTCTGTCCACGTCTCTTTGAATTTTCGTTTGAATCGATGACGGAGATCCCGGAGAAATCCGAGTTTGGCACGGCGAACTTTTGCGGTTTTCACGACTTCAATTTTTGCGATAATGGGACTGTGAAGCGGATAAATTTTTTCCGCTCCGTATCCTTTTTGAACGCGTCGAATGCTCATCGTACGCGAGACACCGCCACCATGAAGCCCTATGATGATTCCTTGAAAGATTTGAATGCGTTCGCGTTCTTCTCCTTTTGGAGTTACATCTTTGATGCGTTCATGAATACGAATGGTCATTCCAGGTCGTAATTGTTCTATCCCGATCACATTCGCTTTTTGTTCGGGTTGTTGCATTTCCTCTGGTTCTTTTGGAGCAGAATCCACAGGTTGAACCTCCGTCTGTGTGTCGGTCTGCATGTCGTTTGTTTCTTCAGACATAGATGTATGTTCGAACCATCAAGAGGAACAGTTTTCCTTAAAAAAGGAATAATATATGCTGTTCATTGCAAGGTTTTTATATAAAAAAAGAGCAAAGAGAATGTGGAAACCCTATCGAATAGAAAGGAAAATGTCAAATGGTTTTGACCGAACGTAAAAAAAAGGTAAAATAGAAGTAATATGCGTGAAGTTGGTCATGGTTTTAATCCAGAGCCTGCACAGCGATTTCAATCGTTAGAAAGTTCAGGTCGTCGTTTAATAAAAAAGATTGAAACAGAGGCACATGATCGAACAAGAGAACGATTTTTTGAAACACAAACGCCGGATAATAGAGAGACTAAAAGTCAAACACAACCAATAGTAATAGAAGAAGAAAAAAAACCAGAAGAAGTTCGAATAAAAGAACATTATGTTGAATTAACAGCTCCTGTTGAAGCTAATATAAAAAAGAATACGGAGTTTCTTAAACAAAAACAAAGCGAATTAAAAAATATAAAAGGAATAAGAGGTTTTTTTCAAAGAAAAGAAAAAAGGATATTACAACAGGTTATCAGTCAAACAGAAGAAAAGATTCGGAAAGATCAATCCATGCTTGAACGATTGCAGCGTCCTTTTTTTGAAAATAATGAATTCAAAGAGAAAAGAACTGAACAAGAAGATGCTCCGAAGATTCATCAATTAAAAATGGAAATAAAAACATTAGAAGACAAATTACGAGAAAAAAAGAGAAATTCTGATCAAATTGATTCGAGTTTTATACAAAGAGAACGTGATAGACATTCAAAGACAGCAAGTCTCACGTTTAGAGAAATACAAAACATTCGTGAAAAGGTACGTGGTTTGAATCCAGATTCTGATGATGCCCAGAAACTTGTAAACAAGAGAACAGAATTAGAGCATCGTTTAACAGAAGAAACAGCAGGAAGAGATCGAACATTAACAGACCTCAATCGGTATCGTCGAGATGAACAGCGGAAACAAGAAAGTTTTCTTATGACTGATTTGATTGAAAAACGAAAAAAATTGGCTGAATTACAAGCCAAATAAGAGAGAAGAAAAGTTATTATCGACTTAATAAATTGTTTTTTTATGACAAACCACCGTGGTGCAGAGGCACGCGTGGAACAAGAGGGGGCTGAACAAGAACCAATAAGATCACGCTCAAGAGAGCGAGTTCGACGTCCAGCTCCAGAAACCAAAAAAAGAGAATTTGAACCAGGATCTAAAGTTCCTTTATTTTTAGGTCAAGAACTTCAGGAATACACGATTGCAGGAGTCAATAATCATTCGGTTGAGATTCGAACACATATTGAATTAGAAGACGGTCTTATGGAGGATAAGACTGTTCGTTTTCCTTTAGCTGTTTTTCGAAAAGAGGTTCAACAAGGGCAAATAGCTTTGCGTGTAGAAACCGTTGTGAATGGACTCTTTCATATTATCGAACGACAAAGACCTGTTGATCCGCATATTAAACACGTCATTCGTATAGAGACCATGTCTGCGGTGACAGAAGGAGAACCGATTGACGAACGTCTTTTAGAAAAAATTCAGGCACGCATTGAACATGAACGTGTTTTGCAGGATCTGCGAGAATCTTGGGATAATCGAGATGTTATTTCTCTTTTAAAAAAAGAAGCTGTGCATCTTGGTTTTTCGCAGGAGGAGGAGTTGTCATTTGCTCTTTTTCTTAAAATGAATGAAGGAGATATTTTTCAACAAACACAAATGCAAACACGCGGAATACATGGAAATGGAAATCCAAAAGAGATTCTGAACACTATTTTGCATGAATATGCGGGTCGCTTTCAGAAAGAAGTTCAACCTTCTTTAAAAAAAGAGGAGGAACCCATAGTTGTTTTGTTAGAAATGGGTCGATCGTTTGCTAGAGAAGCAGTGAAAATTCAGTTGAATACAGTCAAGACATGGTTTACGGAATGGCAACAACTGGTTGCTGGATCAGAAAAAAAACGAATGACAAAAAAAGATGTTGAGGATCAGTTTCATGTTTATCAAAATCTTGAACAAGCGATAGCAGAAGTGTCTCGGTTACAAAAAGAATTATTTCCACATTTAGAAGAACAGGAATCAGCAGCACTTATTCGTGCCGAATTAAATATGGGAGAGATTATTCTTCCACCAGAACAGGAAAAACAAGGTGTTTTAGATTCCATTGAAAATGCAACACATTCTCCTACGTACATAGGATTGCGGAATGCTTTTGAACAAAATCAGGATGCAAATGTGGGTTTACAGCATCTTCTCGAACTTGCAACGCAATCTATTGAACCTTTTTCTTCTGAACAAAAAAAAGAGAAGGAAGCATATGCGGCCATTGCGCTTGTTTTGGATCGACTTGGGGAACGGATTGTGACAGATAAAGAATGGGCAAATCAAGTGGCTCAAGCCGTCATATTTCGAGAACAAGCCTGGATAAAAGAAACAGGAGAAGAAAGTTTTGATCGCATGCGTGTAAAATACCTTCCTGATGGTACGAAACGAATTGATGGTACGAAACGAATTGCCGCTTATGACCGTCGTATTGCATTGGAAATGGCAAATAAATTGGTAAATGCAGTCATGATTTCTGGAAAGATAGATACAGCGATGGATGTAGAAGACATGGATTTTGAAAAAGAAATTCCCGAAGTAGATCGTATTTTTCGTCGAAAAATTGCCCTTGCTCATGAATTAGCAGATCAGGTCATGATGCTTCGATTAGGATTGGAAACACAGCAACATTCGTCCCAAGAAGTAGAACAAAAGATTTGGCAAATTGAACAACAGTTGCGTCAATTAAGTATGAAGGCTCCGGAAGGGAAATCTTTAAAAAGATTTAATCGATCCCTTGAGTCTTATCGTATTTTTTCAACCATGGCTGTTGAAAGCCTGTCTCCAGATATTTTGATTGAGACATTATCTCAAGTGGCAAAAGGTGAAAATTTTCGTGGTTCACACAGTCATCCGGATATGCGCGCAGCCGCAAGAGCTGTTTTAAATGATTTACATGAAGGTGTTTTGAAAAATCCATTCATGGGGGTTGAACAAGCACGTGAGATTCCTCTGTGGAAAGAAGAGGAAAAATCAAAAAAAGAAAAAGAATCAAAACAAGAACTTGAGGATAAAGTGAGTCAGATTTTTTTGGAAGAAGAAGAAATAGAATCGACTCCTTCATTTCCAACCCCCTCTGTTGTGTCATCTGAACGTTCTTTGGTCGGAAGAATAAGTGATTCTCTTTCCGGCGTATGGAAATCAACGGTTGGATGGCTTAAACGCAAAAAATTAGAAGAGGTTGTTATTCCTGAGGTACCATCAGCATCATCTGTTGTCTCTGTTGAAGAGCCAATTTTTCTTAAGCATGCACAAGAACAATTTTCTGAGAACGGAGAATATGAACTACCAATAGGGGCAGTACAATCATTTGAAGAACCAGTGGATTGGCAAGTGTTGACTATTTTGCGTGAAAAACAGCAGAAAAAAACATTAACATCAGCAGAGAAAACGTATTTGAACGAGATGGAAAAAAAGATTCAGGAACTCGGACAGATTGTTCCTTATAAAGAAGAACAAACAAGACAGGAGCAATTTGCTCGTGATATGTTGGAACAAGTAGATATAAAACACGGAATTCCTGAAATGCCTATTTTTATCCCTGAAGAAGAAATAGAAGAAGATGCAATTGCACAAGAATTGAATCAATCCATTGAAAAATATGATGGTTTGATTGAAAAGGCTCGTTCTGAATTAAAGGCTATTCGTTGGTGGACACCTTTCGGAACGTCTAAACGAGAAAAATTAGAATCAGATATTCAACGATATGAAAATTTGCGTCGAATAGATAAAAGAGGACTTGATATACGCCTTCGAGAACACTTGCCGGATAGCGCCATTCAATCACTTGAAAAAGAACAGGTATTAAAACCAAATAGAAAAACAAAACGAAGAGTTGCTTAATTTTTCTTTTCTATGTCACAATTTTCCGAAGGAAGGGAATGGAATCCAACATCTTCAAAAGAGGAATCCGAGAGAGAAGTAAAAATTCAGATTTCATCAATTGAGTATAGACTCACCTATGCTCGTGCATCTGGATCCGGTGGGCAGAATGTAAACAAACGAGATACAAAGGCTGTTTTACATTGGAATATTGATACATCTCATGTGTTTACACCTGAACAAAAAGAATTGATAAAAGAACGGTTAAAAAATCGAATCAATAAAAGAACCGGAGAACTTGTTCTTTCTTTTGATCGAGAACGAACACAAGAGACGAATACACGAGAAGTCATCAAACTTCTTCATACCCTTGTGGAAGAAGCAATTCATATAGATACCGAACGTATTCCAACAATCCCGACTCGCGGTTCGCAAGAACGAAGAATCGAAGGAAAAAAACAGGAGGGTCGAAAAAAAGAAGGACGTCGATGGAGGCTTAATACTCATGAATAATTTTTTATTTTTTTATGCAATTTCTTCCTTTTCTTTTTCTCATTCTTATTATTCTCCTTTCCGGTCTTCGGCAGGTTAATCAATACGAACGAGGAGTGAAATTTACCATGGGTCGGTTTACAAAGATGGTGGATCCCGGGTGGCGACTTGTGATTCCGGTGTTTCAATCCATGCAAAAAGTGGATTTGCGTTTGAAAGCCGTTGATGTTCCTTCCCAGGATGCTATTACAAAAGATAATGTTTCAGCAAAAATTAATGCGGTCATTTACTATAAAATTATTGATGCAGCCAAATCCGTGATTGAAGTTGAATATGTCCATTATGCCGTGCAACAACTTGCCCAAACGACCATGCGCAATATTGTTGGGGAAGTGAGTTTGGATGAATTATTGAGTCAGCGAAAGGTGATTTCACAAAAAATTGAAAAACTTGTGGATGAGGCGACCGTAAATTGGGGTGTTGAAGTCACGGCAACAGAACTCAAGGATATCAATCTTCCGCCTGACATGGTGCGAACGATTGCCAAACAAGCGGAAGCTGAACGTGAACGTCGTGCGGTCATTATCAATTCTGAAGGAGAAGTGGCTGCGGCTCAAAATTTGGCTCAAGCGGCAAATATCTTGGCCGGTTCAAACGGAGCTTTGCATTTGCGCACATTGAATTCCATTAATGACATTTCTTCAGATCAATCCAATACCGTTGTGTTTACAGTTCCTCTTGAAATTTTGCATGCCTTTTCCGGTTTTCAAAATAATGGAACACCAAAAGCTTGACGTCTTACGTTTTGGCTCGTAGCCTAAAAGGGCTATGCGGATTCTTGGAATCGAAACAAGTTGTGATGAAACATCGGTGGCCATTCTTGAAACGAATGGTCGCCGATTTGTGTTAGAAACACATGTGACTGCCTCGCAAATACAAGATCATCTTCCATATGGGGGTGTTGTTCCTGAACTGGCGGCTCGACGTCATGTGGATATGATATTTCCACTTTTGGTTTCTGCATGCGTCCCTTTTGATGGGAGCGGATTGGATGTCATCGCGGTTACGGCAGGTCCTGGTCTTGTTCCGTCTTTGCGAATCGGGGTGGAGACTGCAAAAATTTTGAGTACAGTGTGGAAAAAACAGCTCGTTGCTGTGAATCATTTGGAAGGTCATATTTACAGCGCGTTTCTTCCAGATTTAACTGTTGGAGATAAGGTTGTTATTCAAGATGAAAAAAAAGAACTATTTCCCATTCTCTGTCTTTTGGTTTCCGGAGGCCATACGGAACTCATCATAATGAAAAATCATGGAATATATGAACGTCTTGGAATGACACGGGATGATGCGGTTGGTGAGGCGTTTGATAAGGTTGCACAAATGCTTGGACTTTCTTATCCGGGCGGTCCGGCGATTGCTGCGCGGGCCATTCATGGACGCAGAGATGCGATGGTCTTTCCAAGACCTATGAAGGACAGTCATAATTTTGATTTGAGTTTTGCCGGACTAAAAACTGCTGTTTTTGTCCATTTGAAAGCACATCCGATACAAAATGAACAGGAACTCAACGATGTTTGTGCCTCTTTTCAAGAAGCGGCCGTAGATGTTTTAGTAGAAAAAACCGTTCGAGCAGCATTACAAATTCGTCCACAGGGAGTTCTTCTTGCAGGAGGTGTTTCTGCGAATCATCGATTGCGTGATGTGTTAGAAGAACGTATTTTGAGAGCTTGTCCAGGAACAACCCTTTTGTTTTCTCCGTTAGCTTATAGTGGTGATAATGCAGCTATGATTGCTGCAGCTGGATATATACGTGCTTGTCGTAACGAGTTTGTAAATCCTCTTGAACTTGCTGCAGACCCTCATTTGTCTTTAGTGTGAGAGATATGAAATATTTTTCTTCCTCTTCTGAGGAAACACAAAAAATTGCTGCAGATTTTGTCTCTCAATTACACGGAGGAGAGACTATTGCGCTTGAAGGAAATCTTGGAAGTGGAAAAACAACGTTTGTTCAAGGAATTGCGCGTGCGTTAGGGATCACAAATCTCGTTTGTAGCCCGACATTTACTGTTTTGCAATCATATAAAACGAATCATGAGACCATTCATGAGCTGATTCATATTGATGCGTATCGTTTACGCAAACCTGAAGATATTTTGAATCTTGGATTAGAAGATTGGATGGGGAGAGACGATGTTGTTTTGTTTATTGAATGGCCGCAAATAGTTTCAGGAGTTCATTTAGAATCAGATTATGAAATTCAATTTTCAGAAGCAGATTCATCAGGATCGCGAACAATCACGATCCAATCAATCTAATTGTTCATTTTTCTTGACATAGGGAGTAAGAATGTTATATTGACACATCCTAAGTTAAGTGACTTGGGAACGTCATTCAAGTCCATTAGGTTTGAAAACAGTACATTGAAAATAGAGGAATACCGATGACAAGTAAGAAGAACAAAGTTCAGTCTGTTGGCATCGGTATGACGCCAACCACATCAGAATTTGGAAGTTTCATCAGAGCCCGCCGACTTGAACTCGACCTTGGGCAGGTTTTACTGGCCAAGGAAGCTGGACTCGCGCAAACTCTTGTTAGTATGATTGAGATTGGAAAACGTAAGTATCTCAACAATCAACAACTGGATCGACTTGCAAAAGTACTCCAATGCGACGTAGAGGAACTGCGTAAGCGCATGCCGGTTAAACATGTCGCTCAACCGACAACAGAATTGGGGAAACTCATCCGTTCTCGACGTGAAGAACTTGGTCTCTCGCTTTCGGTCTTCGCTAAGAAAATGAAGATAACCCTCCAACGAGCCAAGCATCTAGAGATCCGCAAGAATCCATCCATTCGTTACGATTTTGTAGAGCTATTGGCGACTGTGTTGGATCTTGACCTTTCGGTGTTAGGTAAGTTCGCAGGGACGACTCAAAAGAAGACAAAGAGTGAGTTGGGACAACTGGTCCGCACACGTCGCAAAGAACTTGCTATAAGCATCAAAGATCTTGCCCAGAAACTCAACGTCAGTCGGCAGTTTGTGAATCAAATTGAGTTTGGTCAATGTCGCTTGAGTGAAAATGACGAGATGATTATCAAGCTCGCTCAAGTTCTTGAACTCGATATCAATAGACTGGAAGTTCTCAGACCAGAAAGGAGATTAAAACAGATGGAGAATGCTAACCCTTTAGGCGGATTTTTAGCTGCGAAACGGTTGGAACTTCGTCTAACCCAACGAGAAGTCAGTGAACGCGCAGAAATAGCGTCAAGTCTTCTTTCCGGTGTTGAGACAGGTCGGTTTCATCCGAGTCCTAAATTGCTCAAAAAACTCACTACCATACTGAAGTGTCAAATCCCGTCGGAATTAATCACTCCACCAAGTGATCGTAAAGGGTTCACAACTGAACGAGAAACACCCTTAGGTCAGCTGGTAACCACACGTCGACTTGAGCTTAAATTCAGTCAAGCGGAGGTTGCTAGACGAGCGAACACAAGTATTTCGGTGATATCTTCTATAGAACGAGGGACATATCGAATCGGAGGTCAGATGGTCAAAAGACTGTCCAAAGCCCTCGAGTTCGAGATTCCAATCAAGTTTATTCCAACACCGAAACAACGCGGAGACCGAGAACCGAACAAGAAGGGTTCTCATCTTAACCTGTCGGATCAGAACCTAGTAGATCTGGAAAGGATAAAGGAACTGTCCGACATTCGTGTGAACAACGAAGCTGTTCGGAAGGCTCTCAAACTCCTGCGAATTCTGCTCGAAAAGCAGAACGACAAGTATACTGTCTGTCTGCACAAAGATAAGAACATCATAGAGCTAGAGTTCCTTTTCTGACCGCTGTACGTTTCGTTTCCCAGAGTCTGTATCTCCCAGGAGTTGCAGACTCTATTTTAATTTCATAAACCTCCAGCATCTGCTCCTGTCGCACGAACAACTTCTTCAACGGTTGTGGCACCTTCTGCGGCTTTAAGAAAACCATCCTGTGCCATAGTCACCATTCCTTGCTGCAAGGCGAGCTGCTGAACTTCATACTCGGAAACATGTTCGGAAAGGGCTTTTCGAATCGGTTCATCCATGATGATGAGTTCGTAAATTCCGATACGTCCTTTATATCCGGTATGGTTACACGTATCGCATCCAGCTCCTTTGTAAAAGGTCAGATGTTGAAGATCAGGGATAGGTTCGCCTGAAGCAAGAGAAATGGTTCGTAATTGTTTTTTTATTTCATCTAATTGTTCCGGGGAGATGGTATGATCTTCAACTTTACATGCATCATGAATCCGACGAATAAGTCGTTGACCAATAATAGCGTTTAAAGCTGGAGCAAGGATAAATGGTTTTACACCCATAGCAATGAATCGAGGCAGAGCACCCGCAGCGGCGTTTGTGTGAATGGTTGAAAGAAGGAGGTGCCCGGTGAGAGCTGCATTGATGGCAACTTCTGCTGTTTCTAAATCACGAATTTCCCCGACCATGACAATATCCGGATCTTGGCGCAGGATGGAACGCAGACCATTTGCAAAGGTATATTTTTTTGTGTGATCAATCTGCGATTGATTGATGCCTTCAAGTTTATATTCAATCGGATCTTCAAGGGTAATAATTTTGACATTCATGGAATTTAATTTTCGTAGAATGGCATACATGGTCGTCGTTTTTCCAGATCCGGTTGGTCCGGTTGTGACAATCATGCCATGGGGTTTTTCAATTTCTCGACGGAGCTTTTTTTCCATGAGAGGTCGCCATCCCAGATCCGAGAATTCCACATTGATCGCCGAAGGTTTTAAAATACGCATAACAACCGATTCTCCCCATGTAGTTGGAATCGTAGAAACACGAACGTCTGTGTCACCACTTGCAAGAAAAATAGTGAATCGTCCATCCTGCGGTTTGTCTGTGATATTGATTTTGAGACCGCTGATGAGTTTGATGCGGGCAATCACTTTTTTCCATGCAGTTGCAGGAAGAGTTGCAACTTCTTGGAGTACGCCATCAATGCGATATCGAACAATTGTTTTTTCCTCTTCTGCTTCAATATGAATATCACTTGTTCCAAATTTGAGACCTGCAGCAAGAACAACCGTCATGGCATCTGTGATCGAACTCTTTTGAATGGTTTGTTGTATATCTGTATAGGTTTGAATAACGGATTGAAATTTATCTAACTCTCCATCTGTTATTTTTACCCCCTTGATAATAGGTTTGACCTTTGGAAGTGTTGCATACATTTTTAGTCCGATCTGCAAGCTTTCTTCCGAAATCTGATAGACGACTCCATTTGTATGGTGCCGTTCTGTGAGTTGAAAAAGAAGTTCTTGTACAGCTTGTTCTTTTGGATGAACTGCTCCTAAACGAAGTTCTATACCTGTAAAAAGAAAAACAACTACTTGAAAGGAACGAGCCTCTTCCTCAGAGATAATTTCAAGTGCCTCAGGACTTATGGGAAATCCTTTAAGATGTACATACGGAACATGTATCTGTTGAGCCAAACGTTGTGCTTCGGTTTCTTTTTCTTTCTGTCGGACCGTTTGCATTTTTTCTTCAAATTTAGAAACAGTTGTCTGATTTGAGGAAACAGATTGGCTCGTAGGTGTATTTGATTTTCGAATGAGATCTTCAATAGAATCCATATCTTCCTATTTTTTTGACCAGACGCGTTGAAGTTTTGAAACAAGGGGTTCATGCAACAAATGTTCATGAAATTGAACCCAAATGGCGTAATGAAATGTGGTGAGAAAACCTCCAGAAAGAAGACCAAGGACGGTAAGGATAAGAACACTTCCTATGACAATAATGAAATAGAAGGTAGGTGAATTTAGAACAACTGCCATCAGGAGAAGAATAATCACTCCCATTCCAGCTGCAGCAAGAAGAAAACAAGTTGCTATCGTCCATACAAAAGAAACAAGGAAAAGGAGTAATCCCAATTCCAATAGAGCCATCCAGTGTTTTTTTACCTGTTGAATACTTGCGTGAAGGGCATGAAAAAGATGTGTATGGTGATGAACAGTATTTATAGCCGTCAGGATGTGGAGAATTCCGATTCCTAAGATAGAAAGAAAAAAGAGAAGAAGAACACTAAACGAGAAAAAAATAGTTTGTCCTGTTGTTTGAAAAGAAATAAGAACAAGAGGAAGGGTAGAAAGAAAAAGAAGAAAACCAACCAATCCTTTTGATAATATATTCAGAGTAAGAAGTCGCCAAAATGGAGCACGTTCATGATGCCAGAGTTCCCGCCAGGAAACAGGTGTTTTTTCTTTGGCTTCCTGCAAGAGAATTTGTTGGGAGAAAACAGCTGCTCCCACAAAGGCGACGATGCCTAAGGTAAAAAAACCAAGAAGAATAGATTGTCGCCATGGTTCGAGTTGACTGAACAGATGAATATACTCCACGACAAAGTCATATCCAGGCAAGGTTCCCTGAAGCAGTTGTTCAAGGAAATGGCGTCCGGTTGCGATGCGTTTGAAACTTCGAAATCCAAGTTCAAATAATCCACCGGTTGTCATGAATGCGGCAAAGATACCAAAAACCCAAAGCCAAGGCCGGCTTCGGGTTATGGTCCATGCTTCCGAAAAGAGAGAACGATAAATCGATTTAGGTTTTTTTGTTGGCATAATCCTCCTTCATAAGCGCTTCAAATTCTTCTCGTTCGATGGTTTCTTTTTTCAAGAGGGTCCGGGCAATGGCATCAAGGCGTCCCCGTTCTTCAAAAAGAATTTTTTTTGCTGTTTCTGCAGCCTGTTGAATCAATCCATTTATTTCTTCATCAATTTTTTCAGCCATTTTTTCCGAATAGTCACGCGATTCATGAATTTCTCGTCCAAGGAAAATCATTTCCTCACGTTCACCAAATGTTCGAGGACCGAGATTTGAACTCATCCCGTATCGAGTTACAAGTTGCCGGGCGAGTCGTGTGGCTTTGCGTAAATCGTCACCTGCACCTGTAGTGATATCACCAAACACTTCACGTTCTGCTACGAACCCTCCGAGCATGACAGCGAGGTCGTCAATGAATTCCGCACGTGCATGCATTTTTTTATCTTCAACGGGAAGTTTGAGAGTGTAACCTGCTGCTCGACCGCGGCTAATAATGGAAATTTTATGAACCGGATCTGCATGAGGAAGTTGATTTGCAACCAGAGCGTGACCTCCTTCGTGATAAGCAGTCACTTCGCGTTCCTGTTTAGATAAAATATGACTTTTACGTTCCGGACCAAGCAGTACTTTTTCAATAGAGTCCAAAATGTCTTCCATGAGGATGATTTTCCGATCGTGTCGTGCCGCACGAATAGCTGCCTCGTTCAAAAGGTTTGCGAGATCCGCTCCAGAAAATCCAGGAGTTCGTTCGGCAACACGACGGAGTTCAATGTTTGATTCAATAGGTTTATTTTTTGCGTGAATGGCCAGAATTTCAAGACGTTCATTGATATCAGGAAGATCCATAACTACTTGGCGATCAAAACGTCCTGGACGCAAGAGGGCCGGATCAAGCACATCCGGTCGGTTGGTAGCTGCAATCACGATTACACCAATATGCGGATCAAATCCATCCATTTCCACAAGAATTTGGTTTAACGTTTGTTCTCGTTCATCATGACTTCCGCCAAGTCCTGCGCCGCGTTGGCGGCCAACTGCATCAATTTCATCAATGAAAATAATACAAGGAGCATTTTTCTTTGCTTTACTAAAAAGATCACGGACACGTGCCGCTCCAACTCCCACGAACATTTCAACGAATTCTGATCCACTGATATGGAAAAAAGGGACATTTGCTTCTCCAGCTACAGCGCGGGCAAGAAGGGTTTTTCCAGTTCCTGGTGAACCCATAAGCAGAACGCCTTTTGGGATCTTGGCACCAAGGTCAACAAATTTTTTTGGATTCTTTAAAAACTCGACTTCTTCCATCAGTTCTTCTTTTGCTTCTATTGCCCCAGCTACATCCTTGAATGTCACACGATCTTTATCTTTTGTAGACACTTCTCGTGCGCCAGATTGTCCAAATGACATGGCTTTGCTATTTGCTCCTTGGAGTTGTCGGATGACGAACCAAAAGATGAGTCCCAAAAGAGCCAAAGGAAGGAGGGAAGAAAGAAGAATATTAAAGAAGAAGGCTTGTCGACTTTCATCCCGAACGGTTATTTGAATGAGTTGTAATTGTTCGGTGCTGACCCCATATCGTGTAAGAAGTTCTGAAAGAGGTTCGCCGGATTCTTTTCTAGTTTTTTCGGACGGTTGTTTTTTTGTTTGATCCTCATTTTTTAAGTGTATTTCCAAATCATTTCCTGTGACATCAATGGAAACGACGTCGCCTTTTTTGATTTGTTCGACAAGGGTGCTGATCCCGACATCTTTTGGTTTTTCACCTGAAAGAGTGTAAGTCGAAAAAATTGCTGTAATTAAAAGAATGGATAAGACGAAAAAAATAATATTTTTTGAGAGTGGTTTCATAGCAACAGGGCAAAAAAAACGTTTCAAGATAACAAGATTAGTATACTGGAATATTGAATCATTTCAAGATAGGACTTTCTCATTTTGCCTATTTTTGGTTTACGGGGACCCCAGTTTTTCTCGCTGTACTTGATTTAGTACAGCTCGATAAAACTTGCACCCCGTGCACCAAAACTAGTCTAAACTGAGAAAGTCCTACACAAGATACAAAGACGAGGCAAAAGCCTCGTCTTTGTTTGTGTTTGTCCAGATATGAGGGAAAATTATTCTCCAACAGGTTCTGTAGGGGTATTTTCTGGTTCTGATGTTGTTTTCAAAGAAAGTCCGAGACGGTGTTCTTTTGGTTCAATGGAAACAACTTTAAAGTCAAGTTCGTCACCAATATTTGCGATCGTATGGATGTCAGTAACAGGTTTTTCAGAAAGTTCTGAAACGTGTGCAAGACCATGAATTTCTGGATCCAACTCCACAAAAAATCCAAATGGATTGATTTTCAATACTTTTCCTTTAACTGTCGAGCCAATTTTATATTTTTCCTCAACATTTTTCCAAGGATCTTGGATCAATTTTTTCATGGAAAGGAAAATTTTGCTTCCTTCAATACCGATCACTTCTGCTTTGACATGATCACCGACTTTCAAAAGATCTTTTGGATGATCAATACGCTGCCAAGCAATTTCACTGATATGAACCAATCCTTCTAAGGAATCAAATTTTACAAACGCTCCAAAGTCTGCGAGAGCTGTCACTTCTCCTTCAACCATGTTTCCAACTTTGTAGCGTGAGAGAATGTCTTTTTGACGTTCTTCCCATACGGCTTTTTCAGAAACAATGAGTTTGCTTTCACGTTCATTTGCATCAATGACACGTACAGTAAATGCTTCTCCAACGTAGGTTTTGAGTTTTTCAAGGATTTTATTCTTGTCTCCACCGCTGACACGTGGGTAATGATCAGGAGAAAGCTGAGAAACAGGAAGGAAGCCGGTAATGTGGTTTACATTTACAATCAACCCACCTTTGTTGGCTTCAAGAACCGTGACTGAAATAACTTCTCCGCCTGTAAACAGTTTTTGTAAATCTTCCCATGCACGTTGTTGACCGGCAAAACGGAAGGAAAGTTCCATTTCTCCATTTTCGTTTTCCAAGTCAATGACTGTACCTTCTACTTCATCTCCTGGGTGGAGGTTTTTATACACGCTGGATTCGGCAAATAATTCGCGTCCGCGAATGACACCAGCAGTGACTCCTTCAATATCAATACGAACTTCACGTCGACTTGCAGAGATAATTTTTCCTTTAACAACGTCCCCTACTTTTGGAATTTTCAAATATCCCCCTTCTGCAAGAAGTTTTCCAAAGGCTGTTTCTTCCTTTATGGGTTTTTTAATAATTTTTTTCGTGGTCATACGTTTTTCCGCCAGACAAATGGTTCTAATGATTACCAAGATCCAACGGGGCTAAAAATAAGGAAAGTGTGATGAGTATAGAGGAAAGGATGTTTTTTTGCAAGCATTCAAATGAAACAAAAAACCCTGGAATATCCAGGGTAATAGTTAGGTTCTATTTTGTCGAATATCGGCCAGAAATTTGAGAGAATCCGAACAGAGAATTGCTGAAAGATTCGGCCAGAACTCGGCAAGTGAGCGTAGGCGCGATGTAATACGGTCAGATTGTGGGTCATGATGAGGGACAATTAGGACATTGACCGCCTCAGGCGTCATGAGCTTGATGTCCGTTGGAGAATCTCCAAGAATGAGGAGTTCTTTCAGTTCCAGGTTGTGTGATGCACAGAAAACATCCCGCATGTAACCCTTGTTTGCGTCTGAAACAACGGTTCGTTCCATGCCGCCCAGACACAAACACTCCAGATTTGATCTTGTGGAATTTGGTGTTTGCCAATGGACTTGCAAGGCAAAAATTTCCGCTTCACAGCCATGAATATCACACCATTCTTCGATAAAATCTTTCAGGCCAAAACTGATAATAGCTACACGAGAAAAGGATTGAAGGAGTTTCAAACCTCCCTCACGAATCGATGTTGAGTGAGCCAAGGATGTTAATTGTCCTTTTGTGAATTCTGAATGGTGGAGATCCCAAACACTGTTTAGAATAAACTTTATATCTCCCAGATCACTTCGTTGATCGGAGAAGTACTTTGTTGCGGCTTTTTCATCTGCTTGTTTTAAGTCTGTGCGCATACAGCGGCGCAGATCTTCCCATTGGTTGCCAGAATGCAGAGTCCCATCAAAATCAGCCACAAGGCCATGAGCCGTCTGAACACGATGTATGAAATCAGATGCATTTCCTCTTTGTTGATTGAGAAAAAGTGTGTCTGGTCTTTCTCTGAGTATCATCGGAATCTGGTTTATCAGGCTATCAAGATCATTCAATTCCTGAATTTTCATGATTTTTCTCCTTTGGAGGTTGGTGAAAGAACAAATTGTTGATATTTTTTACTAACTTTTTTCTTATTTGTCAATTTATTCATTTGTTTTATTGTCTATAGTGCTCTCTTTTCATTAGAAGAGTAAATGAGGTATCTTAAGAGAGCTTTCTCTTCATTTTTTTGTTTTATGTCTCATCCGCATCAATTTCTTTTAAAGCAATTCAAATATGCTATGGAACATTTTGTTCCAACAGTTCCAGAAAGTGTACAGGAAGAGGCAAAAGGATTGTATGATCGTTTGTTAGCAAATGAACTTGCGACCGAAGAAGAAGTTCTCGCGGCCTTAGCAAAGGTGGGAAAGGGAGAATATCCGCATCGTCACGCATTTTGGGACCTGACGAAAAAAGCCGGAGAAGTAAAGCGGATAGAAATTATTCTTGACCATTTGGATGTTTCTGTTCGATCAAAATTAGAAGAATTACTTGAGACTGGAGCGAACTTGGAAGAAATTGTTCGCAGCAGTTTGTTTGAAGAACGATTTAATCCAGAAGAACGTTATCAAATTCAGGATGGTATTCTTGACGCGGATGAACATATGAAGGATGACATGGTTGATATTATAAAAGAACATCAAGCGGAATATGAAAAATTAGTGAGTCAATATGAGGTGTATATGGATGAAATTCAAAAACAAATTGACATCCTCCGTTCACTTGCAAATAAGGATCCGAAATGGCGAGACGAAATTTTAGACAAGGTGCGTACCCTTGAAGCTGGCTGGAGTGTGACTGAACGTGATCCAGAATTGGAAATCGTAAAAAAAGAGATTGAATACTGGCGTGGAACATTAGGAGAAGAAGAATAGAAATATTTGTATTTTTTCTTTCCTATGATGGGTGTGATACACTTCTTGTCAGAAAATACTTGTCTTTATTGAATGATATGCAGATTGTTTGGCACGGACTTTCTTGTTTTGAAATTACGTTTAAGACTCTGGAAGGGGAAGTGATCCTTGTTTCGGATCCGTACCGTTCAGAGACGGGATTGAAACTTCCACGTAACATGACCGCGGATATCATTATTTCAACACATAATGCGGAAGATGCGAATGCGATTGATATAGTACAAGGAAATCCATTTATTATTGCTCTTCCGGGTGAATATGAGGTGCGCAACGTTTTTCTATTTGGTATTCAGGCTCCATTGAAGAGTGGAGATCGATCGCATCGTTTGTTTGTGATGGAACAGGAGGGAATTCGGATAGCTCATCTCGGGGCACTGGATCGTTCTTTGACAGACAAAGAGTTGGAACAATTGAGTCATATCGATATTTTAATGATTCCTGTTGGAGGAGGGCGTGTTCTTTCTCCAGGAGATGCTTCAGAAGTGATTGGTCAAATTGAGCCGCGTGTGGTGATTCCGATGACGCATGCGGTTCATGGAATGAAGGAGACGGTTGGAACTGTTGATTCATTCTGTAAGGAATTAAGTATTTGTCGTCGAGAAGAAGCGATAAAATATAAGGTGTCACGTCGAGATCTTCCAGAAGAAGACATGCTCATTATGAATCTTGAACGTGCGTAAAAAATTGGTTTCAACAAAAGATGTATGGAAAAAAGAAAACCGCGTGATGAGGTTATTCTTGTCTCACCATCATCGCGCCAGCGGGCTCAGTTTATTGTGGGGGTCAGTGTGGCTGTGATTCTTGTTTTTGTCGGATGGATTTTTTCCTTGCGTGATTTTTTTACAGGAGTGAGGTGGTCCATACCCGGAACTGCTTCTTGGCATGAACTATCTCAAGGAATGCGTGGAATTGTTGAAAATGTACAAAATCAAAGCGCTCCTTCTGTTTCTGGATTGCAACAAGCAGTAGCAACGGTAACTCTCCCTCTTGAAGAGACGGTCCAGAAGCGAGTCTCAGCCATGGAAGTTGTTGCATCTCTTATGAAACAAGAATTAGAACACCCTTCTTCAAATGTAAATTCTGTCCATTCATCCGATTGATTTCCTTTGATTGACTGTTATGCCAAAAAATTATTCTTCAAAACAATCAGCCGCTCCAGCAGAACCATTAGAAAATAATGGAGCGGGAAAATTAGAGCTTCGGGATATTCGTGAAGAAATGTCAGATGCTTATCTTGATTATGCCATGTCTGTCATTGTGGCTCGTGCATTACCAGATGTTCGTGACGGACTGAAACCTGTTCATCGCCGTATTTTGTATTCGATGTGGCAAACAGGCTTGCGTTCTGGATCTCGTTTTAAAAAATGTGCAACGGTTGTTGGAGATGTTTTGGCAAAGTATCACCCACATGGAGATATTGCTGTCTATGACTCTCTTGCTCGTTTAGCCCAGGATTTTTCTCTTCGATATCCGTTAGTTCACGGACAAGGAAACTTCGGTTCTCTTGATGGCGATCCGCCTGCCGCATATCGTTACACAGAATCAAAACTTCATGCGCTTGCCGAAGAGATGCTTACGGATATCGAACGTGATACGGTCGATTTTCGTCCAAACTATGATGGAGCTCATGAGGAGCCAAAAGTTCTTCCAACCAAACTTCCGAATTTGATTGTAAACGGAACCCTTGGCATTGCCGTTGGAATGGCGACAAATATTCCTCCGCATAATTTGACGGAAGTCTGTGATGCATTGACGTTTTTGTTGGATCAACCAGAAGCGACCATTGATGATTTGATGCAATTTGTACAAGGACCGGATTTTCCAACTGGAGGAATTATTTACAATATCAATGACATTCGACAGGTATATGCAACGGGAAGGGGAGGAATTTTAACGCGTGCAAAAACCGAGATTGTCGAAGATGCAAAAGGAAACTTTCGTATTTTGGTTCACGAAATTCCCTACCAAGTGAACAAAGCAACTCTTTTGGAAAAAATTGCTCTATTGGTACGCGAAAAAAAGATTGAAGGTATCAAGGATTTGTGGGATGAATCAACAAGTGCTGGCGTGCGCATTGTGGTTGAATTAAAACGTGATGCTTTCCCGAAAAAAGTTTTGAATCGATTGTTTCAAGCTACACAACTTCAAGAAACATTTCACGTAAACATGCTGGCACTCATTGATGGAATTCAGCCCAGAATTTTGAACTTGAAAATGATTTTGGAAGAGTACTTGAAGCATCGAAAAGTGGTGGTTCGCCGTCGTACCCAATTTGATTTGAATCGCGCACGTGAACGATCTCATATTTTGGAAGGATTGCGCATTGCGCTTCTTCACATCGATAAAATCATTGCCACGATTAAAAAATCCAAAGATCGTGACGAGGCTCGTACCGCTCTTATGAAAGGGTTCTCTCTTTCTGAACTTCAAGCGGTTGCCATTCTTGAAATACGCCTCCAACAGCTTGCGAATCTTGAACGGTTGAAGATTGAGCAGGAATATGAAGAAAAACAAGCTTTGATCAAAGAATTAGAATCTATTCTCAAATCTGAAACAAAGTTAAAAAGTCTTGTAAAGGATGAAATTCAGGATCTGAAGAAATCGTACGGAGATGAACGTCGGACAAAAGTTGTAAAACAGGGTGTCAAGGAATTTTCTATGGAAGATGTGATTCCAGATCTTCCAGCTATTGTAATGATCACGCAGGGTGGATATATCAAACGTCTTTCACCAGACACATTTCGTCAGCAGGAACGTGGAGGAAAAGGAGTTCTTGGTCTTACCACAAAAGAAGAAGATGAAGTGGAACAACTTTTTTCAACCACAACACATCGTGATCTTTTGTTTTTTACTAGCCGCGGTCGTGTATTCCAGATGAAAGCATATGATATTCCGGAAACAAGCCGAACAGCAAAGGGAACAGCCCTGGTGAATTTTTTGAATTTGGCTCCGGGAGAATCTGTATCCGCAACCCTTTCTATGGCAGATGTCGAAGGATTCAAACATCTTCTTATGGTAACAAATAAAGGAACGATTAAGAAAACACCATTTACCGATTTTGAGAATATTCGTCAGAGTGGATTGATTGCGATCAAATTGAAAGAGGGAGATAATCTTGAATGGGTTCGTCCGACCACAGGAAATGATGATGTGATGTTGGTGACATCCGATGGTCAATCCATCCGTTTCCATGAAAAAGATGTTCGTCCGATGGGTCGGGTAGCATCAGGTGTGCGTGGAATCCGTTTAAAGGGAAATGATGCGGTTGTTGGTATGGATATTATTTCGCTGGAAATGCAAAAGCGAAAAGACCCGCCACAACTCCTCGTTGTTACAGAACACGGATTTGGAAAACGCACCCCCGTTGATGAATACAAAGTTCAGGCTCGTGGAGGTTCTGGAATTAAAACCGCGAATACTCAAGGAAAAATTGGTAAAATTGTGGCTGGAAGAATGGTAAATGCAGATGACACACGTGATCTTATGGTTATTTCCATGGCCGGACAGGTTATTCGTACAGCATTATCATCCATTTCTGTTCTTGGACGTGCCACCCAAGGAGTTCGAATCATGCGATTCAAGGAATCAAACGACAAAGTTACAAGTGTGGCGATTGTCTAGACAAATTTTTTCCTCTGTCCTAGGATGCCTCCGCTTCGTGGTGAATTTGGTTTTCATCGCGATGTGGTTTCCAACAAGGAGAGAAAAATTGAAGACAATCAGGATGTGGAGTTTTTTGATGATGGTTTTCTCCGGTCTGGTCATGGTGTTTACCATCGGATACGCCCAAGCAGGTTACTGGACTGGACATTCCGGAATCCGTACGGTGGTTCAGGATTCGGATGTTCTACCTGTCTTGCCCGATCCGGTTCAGGAAGCAGCCATCAATTGTGTCCAGAGATGGACCGAGAAAGTTGGCGATGAGAGTGATATCCTCAATGAATGGGTCTATCAAGATGAGACCTATAGGATCACCATTGAGGAGGTTGGTAAAAACGCTGCCTTCTGTTTTCTCGAAACCCTCGATGAGGGTGATGTGATTTTTCATGCCATGATTATCCTGAATCAGACAACAAACAAGGCCGGCTGTTATACGGCCTACGGATGCGATCTCCAGACCCATTATTGTGGAATATTTATCATCTGTCATCCGTGACAAATTTTCCACATTCAAACGTTTAAACCTGCCAAAAGGTACTTGCCTGGCAGGTTTTTGTTTTGTACATGAAAAAACGAATAGTTGACGTTTTTGGGCTTTTTTGATATGATTTGTTTGTTGAATTTCGTATAGTTATTTTTTTATGGGTCTTCCTGGACATCGAAGAACAAGTTCTGATAAACGACGTCGTTCCGCACACTTTGCCTTGAAAAAGAGTTCGGTTACTTCTTGCCAACAGTGCGGAGAACCCGTACTTGCTCATCGAGCATGTCGAAGTTGTGGTTTTTATAAGGGTAGAACAGTGCTAAAAATAGCATCAAAAACGACTCCTGTTTCCAAACCAGTGGTAAAAAAGGCGACAACAGTCAAAAAATCAGAAGCAAAGACAACTCCTGCAAAAAAAATTCAGAAACCAGAAAGTGCAGAATCTCCTTCCTCTGTTTCCTAAAATATATTCGATCTCATCCATTTTGTTCTTTATGTCAAATCGGCACCTTGCCCGCACGATTGCTATGCAATCGCTTTATCAATGGGATTTTAACGGTCAGACAGCTGGCGCGTTGAATTCGTATATTGAATTTAACCGTCGAGAATTCGCACCGAATTTTGATGATGGTGGGTATGTGAAAACAACATTGGATGGAGTTTTTGCTCATTTTGATGAAATCAATGATTTGATTTGTCGTTTCGCTCCGAATTGGCCGCTCGAGAATATGATGGTCATTGATCGATCGATTCTCCGTATTGGGGCGTATGAATTGAAATATGTTCCACTCATTCCTTCGAAAGTCGCTATTAACGAAGCGATTGAACTTGCTAAAAGTTTTGGTGGAGAAGCATCTGGTCGATTTGTGAATGGGGTACTTGGAGCTATTTATAAAGACATGCTTGTTCGTGAGGAAATTAAAGACATCGATAAGCTTCCTTTGAAGCAAAAAGAAAAAGAAGAAGATTCTTCAACTAAATCTGTGGAAACTCCTTCGTGAATTTATGGCTGATTTACAACCGTTAGAACAGATTCTTGGCGTGACGTTTCAAAATACCGATACGCTACGCCAAGCACTTGTTCATCGATCCTATTTGAACGAACATCCTGATTTCATGCTCGGGCATAACGAACGCCTTGAATTTTTAGGTGATGCTGTCCTCGAACTTGTCGTGACCGAATATTTGTATCTCCACTATGAAAATCCGGAAGGTGAACTCACAAATTGGCGAGCGGCCCTTGTGAATGCGGACACTCTTGCAGATATTTGTGAAAGTCTTGGGGTTGAAGCCTATTTGTATCTTTCCAAAGGCGAGGCAAAAGATAAAAATTCTAAAGCACGTCATTATATTTTGGCAAATGCTTTTGAAGCGGTTATTGGAGCTATTTATCTTGATCAAGGTTGGGAATCTTCGAAAAAGTTTATTACAGACACTGTTTTAATTGAGCTTCCAAAAATTTTACAGCACCAGCTTTATCTTGATCCAAAAAGTCGTTTTCAGGAGTCTGCACAAGAAAAACATGGAGTCACTCCGATTTATAAAGTGCTCTCTGAAGAAGGACCTGACCATGCAAAGGTCTTTCAAGTTGGAGTATATTTAGGAAAGGATCTTGTGACCGTTGGTATAGGAACATCAAAACACGAAGCGCAGGTGGCTGCAGCAGCAACTGCAATCACCAAAATGGGATGGTAAGAAAAAAACAGGCATATAATGCCTGTTTTTTTGGTGCGCGCAGAGGGATTTGAACCCCCGACCAAGTGGTTAAGAGCCACCTGCTCTACCGCTGAGCTATGCGCGCAAGAACTTTCAGCTTTGGAGCATTTCGTTGTCGCAAGCTTTGGTTCTCGACGACGTACTTATTCAGTATATCTTTCTGCGATCCTCGCTTGCTTCTAGAACTGCCCTCAAAGTCGAAAGTTCTCCCGTTTCAAGATAACACGAGTGAGTATGCCAAACCGGTTGACGAACGTCAAGAATTTATGTAAATTTACTGCATAAAATGCGCCTGTAGCTCAACGGATAGAGTGCTGGTCTTCGGAACCAGTGATGGGGGTTCGATTCCCTCCAGGCGCACCAGTCAAAATACTATATGCGATATTCCTGTCTTTTTTCTCAAACAAATAAAACAGCACTTCATGACACAGAATCCGTGAATGCCAGACTGCTCACGCAAGCTGGTTTTGTGGATCAGGAAATGGCAGGAGTGTATACATGGCTTCCACTCGGACTTTCCGTCATGAAAAATGTTGAACAGATTGTTCGTGAAGAGATGAATAAACTTGGAGCATCAGAAATTTTCATGCCCTCACTTCAACCAAAAGAATATTGGGACATCACAAACCGATGGAATAATGTAGACATTCTTTTTAAGATTCAATCGCAAACAGAAAAACAGTATGCACTCGGGGCAAGTCACGAAGAGGTGGTGACGCCGCTTGTGCAGAAATTTGTGCATTCTTATCGCGATCTGCCAGCTGTCGTGTATCAAATCAATACAAAGTTTCGTGATGAACTACGAGCAAAATCTGGTGTGTTACGTGGAAGGGAGTTTCGCATGAAAGATATGTATAGTTTTCATGCAACCCAGGAGGATTTGACTGTTTTTTACGAGCGCGTCTTGCGTGCATATGTGGACGTTTTTTCTCGTTGCGGATTAAACGTCAAAGTCGTACAAGCAAGCGGGGGTATTTTCACACAAAATCCATCTCACGAATTTCAAGCGATTACGTCGGCAGGAGAAGATGTGATCGTAGCCTGTGAGAAATGTGAATTCGGACAAAACAGTGAGGTGGCAACCGTGCAAGAAAACAATGCGTGTCCGATGTGTGGAGCGAAATTATTTAAAACAAAAGGCGTTGAGGTTGGAAATATTTTTGATCTTGGAACGAAATATTCTGACGCGTTTGATTTAAATTTTTCTACAGAAGATGGTCAGCGCAAACGGGTGCTTATGGGGTGTTATGGGATTGGAACAACTCGTCTGATTGGTGCCATCGTTGAAGCTTCCCATGATGAAAAGGGAATAATTTGGCCTAAATCTGTCGCACCTTATCCGATTCATTTGGTCTCATTGAATGCAAAGGATTCTGTTGTAACTGATCAGGTATATGCGACCGCATCTGCTTTGTATGATGAATGTACATCTGCAGGAATAGAGATTTTTTGGGATGATCGCGCAGATGTTTCTGCTGGGGAAAAATTTGCCGATGCAGATTTGATAGGGATTCCATTGCGCCTTGTCATTTCTGAACGAACCTTGAGAGAAAATGCTGTTGAATGGAAAGAACGATATCTCTCAGAATCAAAACAAGTTTCACTTGAAAATATTCGAGAGGAGGTTGAACTTTTTATCCATGAACCTTCTTGATTATATGAAGAGAACTATTCTTCTTGTTGTTTGTTTTGCCTTATTTGGATTCGGATGTATGCGGTCTTCTGTTCCACTGCAGCCAACATCTGTTCAGACAGGATGGAATACATATGTGAATGTGGATTATCGTTTTTCTTTTGATTATCCATCTGGCATGGAAATGCGTTCTCGTCCGTCCGAACAGCAGGCAACGGAATATATGGATCTCCCTGGAAAGTTTTTTGCGTCTTTGCGTGATGTAACTCGTGAGGATCAACCAGTGAGTATTGCTTATTTTTATGCCATGGACGGGAAAACAATTGATCAATTTTTGGAAGCACTCAAAGCATCCGATTCTCAGAATGTTTTAATAAAAGAGACTGTGGACATGGAGAAAGGAAAAATTCAGATGAAAAAAGTGGTGAGTACGACTGCTCTCGGAGTTGACAAGGTTCATTATTTGTTTGTCGACGGAACAACACTTGTCGTGATTTCTCAGTTCATGAATGAAAATGTGGCGTTTGAACCAATCATACAAACAGTCAGAGGACAGTAAAAATAATCAACAAAAAAATGAGAAAATATTCTCATTTTTTTGTTGTCTTTTTTAAATTCTAAATTAGGAGGCTTTTTTCTTGAGGGCATCCTTCAATGCTTTTCCTGCTTTGAATTTAGGAACAGTTACTGGAGGAATCTGCATTTTTTGAGATGGATTTTGTGGATTAACACCCATACGGCCAGCTCGAACTTTTGCAGAGAAAGTTCCGAATCCGGCAATAGTAACTTCTCCTCTTTGGGTCAGAGTTAGTGTGACGACGTTTTCGAATTCCTCAATAAAATTTTCTGCAAGTTTTTTTGAAATATTGAGGCGTTCGGCAAGTTGGATAGCAAGGTCTGCTTTGTTCATAAAAAAGAATGAAAAGCATTATTCTTCTCCGAGTATAGCTAAATTTTTTAAGACTGTCGATAGAGGATTCAAAAAATTTATTCTATCTCAATCATACGACGAATGCGTTCAATGTGTGTTGATTGTCCATCTTCTGCATGAACGAGGATAGCATTAATTTCACACATTCCATGTTCAATCACTTCAAAAGAAACAGGACGTTGGTTGAGAAAAAGATCTCGAACAGCTTCATATTGGACACCAATGGAGCCGTTCATGCCTCCAGACATTCCGATGTCGGTTATATAGGCTGTTCCTTTGGGTAAAAGACGTTCATCTGCGGTTGGAACGTGTGTGTGGGTTCCCCAAACAACAGTCGCGCGTCCGTCAAGATAGAGTCCAAATGTACTTTTTTCTGAGGTAGCTTCCGCATGAAGATCAATAAGAACGAAATCAGCTGGGTGTTCGTCAATAAGTTGATTAGCTATTCGAAACGGATCATCAAAATGTTGATTGAAAAAAACGCGTCCCATCAAATTTAAAATAAGGATTGTTTTTTCTTTGTTTTCCACAACTGTCCATCCTTGTCCCATGGTCTTTGGTGGATAATTTGCAGGACGCAAAACAACTTGGGAAAGAGAAGAATCTTCAAAAATATGAACAGCATCTTTGCGGTCAAAGATGTGATTGCCAGACGTAAAAATATTCACGCCAGCTGTGCGCATTTCTTCGATTGTTTTTATGGAAGCTCCGGTGCCATGTGCAAGATTTTCTGCATTCGCAATCACAAGATCAGGTTTAAATACGGAACGCAAATCGGGAAGCATGCGTTTTATAGCTTCCCGACCAATACGTCCTACGATATCTCCGAATATCAAGAAAACCATAGGAATTTTTATCGTGCGTATTCCACCACACGTGTTTCACGAATAAGAGTGATCTTTACTTCGCCTGGATATTGAAGTTCTCCCTCGATTTTGAGGGCAATGTCTTTTGCGAGTTTGTACGCAGTTAAATCATCAATTTTTTCCGGTTGAACAAAGACACGAACCTCACGACCCGCTTGAATGGCGTAGGCTTTTTCAACACCTTCAAAACTTATAGCTGTTTGTTCGAGTTCCTTCATGCGTCCCACAAATTGTTCCAAAGATTGTTTGCGTGCTCCTGGTCGTGCTCCACTAATAGCATCCGCAGCCTTTACAAGTGCTCCTTCGATCGTACGTGGACGATCTTCGTGATGGGCAATGGATTGGTAACAAATTTCTTCCGGGAGTCCAAATTTTTTCAGGATATTGTATCCGATTTCCGGGTGTGCTCCTTGCATATCATGGTCTACGGCCTTGCCAATATCATGAAAGAGTCCGCCTTTTTTGCACACAAAAACGTCTGCACCCAATTCTTCGCCCATAATGGCGGAAAGTTGGGCAACTTCAATGGAGTGCTGGAGGACGTTTTGACCGTAGCTTGTGCGATATTTAAGACGACCGAGAATCGAAACAAGTTTTGGATCAATGGAAGAAACGGGAATACCCAGTGTATAAAGTGCTTCTTCTCCGCTTTTTTTGATGTCTGTTGCGAGCATTTTTTTTGCGTCGCTGATGGATTCCTCGATGCGGGCTGGATGAATGCGACCGTCTTTAATGAGCATTTCAAGGGCTAATTTTGCCACCTGACGACGAATCGGAGAAAATCCGCTGATGGTGATAATCTCTGGAGTGTCATCTACAATAATTTCTGTGCCAGTGAGAAGCTCGATGGCTTTGATATTGCGTCCCTCTTTTCCAATAATACGTCCTTTCATCTCATCAGATGGAAGAGTGACTGCTGTTGTGGTTGTTTCAATGGCTTGTGAAGATGCGTAACGCGTGACTGCCAAGGATAAAAGTTTACGTGCCTGACGTTCCAATTCTTCTTCAGTCATTTGTTCGAGTTTACGAATTCGATTCAGCATGGCTTCCTGATGTGTTTCCTCGACAAGTTTTAAGAGACGTTCTTCAGCTTGCGTCTTGGTAAGATTGGAAATTTCTTGCAATTTTTCCACGGCCTGTTCTCGCAATTCTAAAACTTTTTTCTTTCCTTCTTCAACATGTTTAACTTTTTCTTCGAGTTTATTTTTTTTATCTTCAAGTTCCAGGAGTTTTTGATCAAATAAAACTTCCCGTTTTTCTAGACGTTTTTGAGATTCTTGGAGATCTCGTTGTCGATTTGTCTCTTCTCGTTTCGCTTCCTCAATAATATTGATGGCTTTTTCTTTTGCTTCAATGAGAAGTTCTTGTTGTTTCGTCTTTGATTCCGCAATGAGTTTTTCTGCTTTTGTTTCGGCATTTCGCATGGTCTTCTGGGCAAGATAACGGCGCATGATATAGCCAATGCAAGCACCAGCAATGAGTCCGCATCCCAGGATAAAAATGGTAAATGGAAGGGATAACATAAAAAAATCGGTTATCCGAGAAATAGGGAAATGGTCTTTTATTGTCGAAACCGGAAAAAGAACGTCTGAACTCGAAAAAGAACTGATTTACAGTTCATGTACGAAGGAAAATCTACCAGAGAATGGAAAAAACATACAAAAACATTGGAAGTAATCGAGATAATATCAGACGAACCGGGTCCACAAGAGAAAACTCATTCAGCCATTTCTTTTATTGGAAAACATGATCAAAAGTTACATCTTTAGTTTGCCAGAAAATATCTGTTTTCGCAAGCCATCCATAGCAGTTAGAGATGGGAGACAGGAAGACGAGAAAGAATATTTTCTTCTGACAAAAGATGAGATTTCCATTCTGTTTGAAGGGATTCCAGAGAAATTGCTTCAGAAACACCAAATGGTCCAATAGAAATTCTTCGTAATTCTTCCACATATCCTCCACATTTCAGAATAGTTCCTATATCTCTAGCTAAGGCACGAATATAGGTACCGGATGAACAGTGGATAGAACTTTCAAAGTGATGAACATTGAGGTTTGCATCTGATTCGCAAGAAAGAATATCCCACTCAAAAATGGAAACTTTACGCGGTGCAGCTTGGATCGGATGACCGGCTCGTGCAGCGCGATACAATGTTTGACCCTGAACTTTGATTGCAGAATAAATGGGAGGAATTTGTTCAATGGTTCCTTTGAATGTATGAACAGTTTGAGCAATAGTTGCTTCATCTGGAAGTGGCTTCGATGTTTGGGTGATTGTTCCGGTCCGGTCATCTGTGTCACTTTGTGCACCGAATACGATAGTTGTTTCGTAGATTTTATCTAAACCAACCAACAAAGAAAGACGTTTTGTCGTTGTCCCAATTCCAAGAATAAGAAGACCGCTTGCAAATGGATCAAGGGTGCCTGCATGTCCAATGCGACGAATCCCAATAACACGACGCGCATGATCAACGATGTCATGAGAGGTGGGCCCTGGTGGTTTGTCAATGAGGAGAAATCCAGACGGGGACATAGAAAAGATGCGTTGTGAATTTATAGTTGTTTGATATAATTTAAAGAGATTTTTTCTTTCAGATTTGTCATAAAAGGTTTTTTACATGGCTTTGCAAACAATACAATATCGAAGATTATTCGTCGATTCCGGATTTGTTTCTTCAGAAATATTCGATCGAATCATGAACGAGGCAATCAGAACAGTTCGACCTCCAGAAGCTGGTTTTGTTGAGGCTGGTATTTTTAAAGATGAAGAAATAGGTAAACTTATCGCAGATGCATATGGAATAAATTTTATTCATCTGAGTCAAACACCTATTGATCCGGAAGCAGTAAAAATGATTCCGGAAGCATTTGCCAGGAAAGAAAATGTTTTGGCTTACGGATGGATCGATGGAATATGTCAGGTGGCAATGGTGGACCCGGAAAATAAAGAGGTACGAGATTTTTTAGAGAAAAAGCTTGGAGAGCCAATAATGGTCACTTATACAACTCCAGGTTTTTTAGAAGAAGCATTTGCAGAATACAGTTCCCAAATATTTGATGAAATTTCTCAACTGATAGAGCAATATGGACGTTCATTTACTGAGCAAGGAGCACAAGCTCATATCGAACGTGAAAGTATTATTATCCCGCTTGTTGATCTGCTTTTGAGGTATGGGTGTGATAATCATGCCTCAGACATTCATATTGAACCTCATGAGGCGTTTACACTTGTTTGTTATCGCGTGGATGGAATTTTATATGATCTTTTTCGGTTTCCGAAATCTCTTCATGAAGCTGTTGTTTCACGTATAAAGATTTTGGCTGTCTTGCGCACAGATGAACACTTCACAGCTCAAGATGGCAAATTGTGCATTCGTTTACAAAATAAAAAAGATATAGATGTGCATGTTTCGATTGTTCCGATTCTTGAGGGAGAAAAGGTTGTTTTACGACTTTTTATGGAACGCGGGCGCGGACTTTATCTTGATATTTTGGGATTGGATCTGTCTGAAGTTGAAAAATTGAAAATAGCTGCGCAGCAACCATATGGAATGATCTTAACAACCGGTCCCACTGGTTCGGGAAAAACAACGATGATGTATGCTCTGCTTCAGATTTTAAACCAACGCGGTGTAAATATTGCGACCATTGAGGATCCTGTTGAATATGATGTAGAGGGAATCAGCCAGATTCAGGTCAATCCCAGAACCAAACTCACGTTTGCGACAGGTCTTCGGTCGATTGTTCGTCAAGATCCGGACATTATTTTTGTGGGGGAAGTCCGTGACGAAGAAACAGCAACCATTGCGGTCAATGCTGCTATGACCGGTCATCTTGTTTTATCCACGCTTCATACCAATGATGCTGCGACCACATTGCCAAGACTTTTGGAAATGAAGGTGGAGCCATTTTTGATTGCCTCGACCATTAATGTCATTGTTGCCCAACGATTAGTGCGTCGTATTTGCAGACATTGTATTCACAGTGTGAATTCGGATTTGATACGGTTACAAAGAATTGTTCAACCGACGTTGTTTCAAAAGTATTTTGGACAAAAAACGTATTTTCGTGTTTTTGCAGGCAAAGGATGTCGAGTTTGTCACAATTCAGGATATATGGGTCGCATCGGAATCTTTGAAATACTTCAGATGACACCAAGAATTCGGGAATATATTATGCGTCGGGCAAATGCAGCGGAAATCCAACAGGCTGCGGTTGAAGAAGGAATGACAACGATGATGGAAGATGGTATTCGTAAAATATTACAAGGGATCACAAGTGTGGAAGAAGTGTTGCGGGTTGTGTGTTAGAGTCAAGAAATATAAAGTTTCTTTTTTCTCCTGTTCAAAAAAATGGTCGGCGACAACGGAGAGTTATGGTTGTAAAAAGGAGGGGAAACCAGGTTTTATTATCTATCGTTGACGAGTGAGTGTAACCACGTTATGATAGCCAACACTTAAGGTATTTTCATGAATATTTCTGAACTTGCACGCCGTTTAAACGTTCTTCCAGAAGAGTTGCGGGAAAAAATTCCTTCGCTCGGTTTTAGTATTGGAAAACGTGCGATTAAAGTGGATGATCGTGTCGCTCATCAAATCATGGAAGCTTGGGCGGAAATGCGTCGTCGTCAGCGTTTGCAACAAAAAATGGATCAGCAAAAAAGTCAGACAGAGGCTCATGAACAACATCAGGTGCCTGTGGAACGCAAGGAAGTTGCGATCCCCGCTGTTTTAACCGTACGTGAATTTGCAACGAAACTTCAGGTTCCTGTGGCACGTTTGATGCAGGAACTCATGAAAAATGGAATTTTTGCTTCATTGAATGAACGGATCGATTTTGAAACCGCGTCTATTGTTGCTGAGGATATTGGATTTCAAGCTGTTGCAGAAGATCAGAAACCTGTAGAAGAGGAGGATCAATCTGCACATCATTTGGCTGAAGTTTTACAAAAAGAAGACACGTCCGTTCTTGTACCGCGTCCGCCTGTCGTTGTCGTCATGGGACACGTTGACCATGGGAAAACGAAATTATTGGATGCAATTCGAACCACAAATGTGATTGATACAGAAGCAGGTGGCATTACTCAACACATGGGAGCTTATCAAGTAGAGCGAAAAGGAAGACTTCTTACTTTTATTGATACGCCAGGTCATGAGGCTTTTACGGTTATGCGTTCTCGTGGAGCAAAAGTCGCAGATCTCGCTATTTTGGTTGTGGCAGCGGATGATGGTGTACAACCTCAAACAAAAGAATCAGTAAACATCATTCAATCAAGTCATCTCCCTTTTGTTGTTGCTTTGAACAAAATTGATCGACCAGAAGCAAATATTGATCGAGTAAAAGGTCAGTTATCTGAGGTAAATATTGTTCCGGAAGATTGGGGGGGAAAAACAGTGGTTGTTCCTATTTCTGCGAAAGTCGGAACAGGAATTGATGAATTATTGGATATGTTGTTGCTTGTGGCTGATATACATAAGGATGTTATTCGAAGTAATCCTCGCCGACCTGCTATTGGTACGATTATTGAATCTCATGTTGATCCAGGTGAAGGACCGGTGGCAACAATGCTTGTACAAAGCGGGACATTGCGAATGGGAGATGTGTTGGGTGTGCGTGGTTCTTTATATGGTCGAGTGCGCGCCATGAGAGCATGGAATGGAGAAACAGTATTGGAAGCCGGACCTTCCATGCCAGTGAAAATTATTGGATTGAAATATGCTCCAGCAGTTGGAGATGTTTTGGAAGTTCCAGAAGATGCAACAGAACTCAAAAAATTGAAAATGACAAAGCCGGTTCGTGCGGTTGAGGAAGTGGCATCTTTGAAACATATCGCACCTAAAGAGGGCGAAGAAGGAGAAAAGAAGAAATTTGTTCTTCCTCTCATTATTCGATCTGATGTTCTCGGGTCTCTGGAAGCAATTCTTGGAATGCTCGACACATTACAGCATGAAGAAGTTGGAGTGGAAGTCGTTGGAAAAGGTCTTGGAAATATTACAGATGCAGATGTCATGAATGCAGAAACAGCCAAGGCATTTATTCTTGGGTTTAATGTTCGTCCAACAACGACAGCAGAAGAGCTTGCTCGGGAAAAAGATGTCTCTATTCGATCATATTCCATCATTTATAAACTTTTTGAGGATATTTTGGCTGAGTTGCAAAAGATGCTTCCATCGGAAACCTTTTTTACCGAACTTGGTCGCGTAGAAGTGCTTGCGAATTTCCGTAAAATGGAAGATGGATGGATTGTAGGAGTAAAGGTTCGAGATGGAAAAGTAAAACCAAAAACAAAATTGCGTATTTTGCGTGGAACGGAAATTATTGGAGAAGGAGAAATTTCTACGGTTCAGATTGGACGATCCGAAGCAAAAGACGCAAAAGCAGGACAAGAATGCGGTCTTCGATACAAGAGTCGTACCAAAGCTGAACCGGGAGATATTTTTGAAGTATATATTGAAGAAACAAAAGGACGTCTTTTGGAAATTAAAGGTGTTCGAATGCGATAAAAATGTTCTTTGTTTATTTTTTCTTTTTTGAGATATGTCAGAACTTACATTAACGACTGACAATTTTGATTTTCATGTGCTTCAAGCAGATCGACCAGTCCTTGTGGATTTTTGGGCTCCTTGGTGTGGGCCATGCAAGATGATGGGTCCGATTGTCGAAGCATTAGCTCATGAGATGGAAAATGTGGTGATCGGAAAAGTGAACGTGGATGATGCGCCCGAGATTGCTCAGCGTTACAATATTCTTTCCATTCCCACTTTCATTATTTTTAAAGGCGGTCAGGTGATCGACCAGTTTTCTGGTTCCATGACAAAAGAAACATTGCGTGTGCGTTTGGAACATCATGTAAAATAGAATTTGTGTGGCAAAAGAAAAACTCATTATTATTGGTTCAGGACCGGCTGGACTGACGGCTGCATTGTATGCAGCACGGGCAGAATTGCAGCCAATATTATTTGAAGGACAGCAAGCCGGGGGGCAATTGACCATGACAACAGAGGTAGAAAATTTTCCCGGATTTCCTTCTGGAATTTTGGGGACAGATTTGATGAGTCTTTTTAAAAAACAAGCAGAACGATTTGGAACGCGAGTGATGAGTGAAACAGTTGTGGATGTTGATTTTTCTGTCCCCATCTTTTCGGTGAAAACAGATAAGGAAACGTATCAAGCAGAAACGGTTCTTATTGCAACTGGAGCATCTGCGATGTGGCTCGGAATTCCCGGAGAACAGGAATATCAAGGTCGTGGTGTTTCTGCTTGTGCAACGTGTGACGGATTCTTTTTTCGTGGAAAAGAAATTGTGGTGAGTGGCGGAGGAGACGCTGCTATGGAAGAAGCATTATTTCTCAGTCGATTTGTAGATAAAATTACCGTTGTTGTGCGTCGTGATGAACTGCGTGCTTCGAAGATCATGCAGGAGCGCGTGAAAAAAAATTCAAAAGTGTCTTTTTTGTGGAATACGGAAATTCGCGAAGTACTTGGGGATGGACAAAAACTTACATCGCTCCGTCTTTGGAATAATAAAACAGAAGAAGAATCCATTTTTTTAACAAATGGTCTTTTTGTTGCTATTGGACATAAACCAAATACATCTCTTTTTGAAAAATGGATCGCACTGGATGAAAAAGGATATATTCGTTGTGAAGAAGGTTCGACTCGTACAAACATAGAAGGTATTTTTGCGGCTGGGGATGTTGCGGATCACGTCTATCGTCAGGCAATTACCGCTGCAGGAACAGGATGTATGGCTGCGATTGACATAGAACGTTGGCTTGGATCTAGATAATTTGACAGAATGTCCGGAGCGTTTTATGGTTAAAGAAGAGAATAAATATGAATTCATCGAAATATTCCGCATCATTGAAACACTCCCATATGTGGACCACGGCAAGAAGCGGTGTATTTTTTGATTGATGATTGAAAAGATATTCAAAAATAAACCACCGCTTTCCTGCGGTGGTTTTTTGTTTGTATGCGGATGTGGTTGTTTGTCTTAATCATGAGAGAAACAACCTTCCCGAATAGAAACGGAGGTATAACATGTCCTTTGAAATCGAAATTCAAGATACATTTTCTTTGAATGATGTTTTGCATCTTGTTCGTACGATGTCGCCGGACACTGTATGTAAGACACCTCATGTTGGAAATCATTATCTCAATAATTTAGCCATGGGATTTTTGGGGATTCCTATGCGGCTCGTGGATACGAATGTGGGAAAAAAGGATGTAAATTTTCATCCCCATTGTTTGATCGTAGATGGTCGGCGTGAAATTATGGGAGATCCGAATCTTCTTATGCCGCAGAATTGTGTATGCTGCAAACCGAATCAGTTTAGTGAACGTTTTCCTTTAGGAGGTTTGATTCAAGATGGGCACATCTCTTCTCTTCAGGAGGTGTTTCCAAAAACATCTATTCAAGGGAATCTTGCATTTCTTCGGAAACATGCAGAGGTTTCAGAAATGACCTGTCTTTTGTTTGCAGAGCTATTTCCATTTCTTTGGAAACGTTCTGTGAATGAGTTTGGTTCAACGTCCGTTGATCTTCCGTTTTTGGGAGCATCTTCTCTTAAACATCTGGGGATTATGGGACTGACGAACCTCAAAAAAGGATGGATTATCCCGAATCAAATTGGCATCTTTTTGGATGTATTGATTCCGGCATTAAAGGGTGATTTTGTCGTATATCAACTATCTGGTCCAGATATGTATCGATATATCTCCGGATATCTTACCGTGTTTCAAGAGATGTATGAGGCTGTTCGAGTGTCTTTGTACTCACAACTTCCGGAAACGGTTCGATTTGTTTGTATACCTGTTGCGGATATGCGGTTCGTCGTGCAAAAGGAGCGAAGGATGTTTTTGGATGAATTGATCGAGGCAGTCTGTGCATACGAGTTTTTCGAACAAGAAAAATCTATGGTTTTTGTTCGAGGGTCGTCTGAAGATAAAGAAAAACAGATTGCAACATTTCGTGAAAGAGGTCGTGTACATACAGAACATCTTTATCGTGCGATAGGTGCATTGCCAGAGATTTTTTATGAGATCTCGGATGGAACCTACTTGTCTCAATACGATCTGCTTTTGAATAAGGAACAAGGAACTCCAACAGATGAAAAATCGTGTGGCATCCGATCACGACATTGGTCGGGTGCTTTTTTCTTTTTTCTATTCTTTAAAACCTAACATCTGACATCTATGTCTTCTTTTTCTCTGATTGATCTCCATCAAGATCTTCTTTTACACATCAAACATCGTGAATTTTATCCACAAGAACATTGGCAAACAAATTTTGAAAAATTGATTCGTGCGCACGTTCGACTTGTAACAGCAACTGCTTTTCCGGTTCCGCCAAAAGAAAATTATTTTGACTCTGTCACCAATGAATTGATTGAATCAGATTTGAAAGAATACAACACATATTGTATTCAAGATCCGCGTTTTTTTATTGTGCGTGGGTGTGAAGATGTAACAAAAGCTGTTCAGAATGCTGAATCAAAAGATGTGTGCGGTATTCTTTTGCATGTGGAGGGATTAAATGTATTTGAAAATAATGATTGGACACGATTAGAACATTGGTATGATATAGGTTGGCGATCTTTGGGGATTGTCTGGAATCTTACGAATGGATTAGGAGGAGGAACAAAAGATCCAATCCAAGGATTGACTCGTCTTGGAGCTGAGGTAATTGAGTGGTGTCAACATAAGCGAATGATCATTGATTTTGCACATATGAACGAGCGAACTTTTTTTGATGTGATGAAAATTGTTCAAGGACCTATAATTGTGAGTCATGGAAATGCATATACTCTTTGTTCAAATCAACGAAATTATACGGATGAACAGCTTCGTTGTGTGGCAGAGCGTGATGGGGTGGTTGGAATTTTTTTTGCGAAAACATTTTTAACAGGTGAACAGATAGCGACAGTTACGGATGTTGCAAATCATATGGATCATTTTCGGAAAGTGATGGGGATTGATCACATAGCGATTGGTTCAGATTTTGGTGGAATTATTACGGGGATGGTGAAAGGATTGGATGCCATTGATCGGATGCCTCTACTTTGGCAAGAATTAGAACAAAGAGGATATTCGTTTGAAATGATAGAAAAAATCGCCTGGAAAAATGCAGCCAGGGTCTTGCATGACATTTTATGATTGGTATTTTTGATTCCGGAATTGGCGGACTTCCGATTGCGCGAGCGATTCGTGATCTTGATTCGACGGTTGATCTTTTGTATTTCGGAGATGTGGCGCATGCTCCATATGGAACGAAAGATCCGGAAGTAGTTCAACAATTCGTGTTACGTGTGATGCGTCATTTGCGTTTAGAAGGAGCCACACTTCTTGTGAGTGCTTGCAACAGTGCATCTGTAACCGTGATTCGTCCGTTGATGGATTTGTTTGGAATTTTAGAATCTGGAGTTGTGGAGATGGTTGGTCCAACGGTTCAAGCACTCAATCAAAAACAAAGTGGCCGAATCGTTGTTGTGGCAACTCCAACAACCGTTCGATCAGGAATGTATGAGCAGGGATTTGCTTCTGTTGGCTTAAAGGTATCTATGATTGCTTGTCCAGATTTAGCGCGCGCGATTGAGTTTGGAGATTCTAAGGCTGAGATTCAACGACAAGTTGAAAGAGCTGTCGAAGAAGTTTTGTTGCGTGGATGCGATACGCTTGTCCTTGGGTGTACGCATTATCCATTTGCACGTTCATTTTTTGAGCAAGCATTCATCAAACACGAATGTCGGGTTGAAATTTTCGACCCAGCTCAAGCGGTTGCTTCGTATACGCTATCTCGCTATAGCGAAAAAGGAGAAGGAAAAATACGCTTTCTTGTTTCAAAATATTCTCCTATTTTTGAACAACGTGTCACAGAATTATTTGGGTCACATTCAGTGGAAGAAGTCATTTTATGACAGATCATGCGTTACGTATCCTTTCTTTGGGAGGAGTCGTTGCTTTTCCAACAGAAACCGCCTATGCACTTGGAGCAGATGCGACGAATGATTCTGCTGTTGAACGTATTTTTTTGATAAAGGGAAGAGAAGAAGAAAAAACAGTTCCGCTTATTGCTTCAAGTTTGGAAATGGTTGAGAGATATGCCATTTTGTCTCAAACATTACAACAACTTGCAAATCAATATTGGCCAGGACCATTAACACTTATATTACCTGTACGAGACAATCATCATCTTGCTCCCCAGGTTGTTCGAATGAACGGAACCATAGCGATTCGAGTCTCTTCCCATCCTCTTGTACACGATTGGTCGCAAAAACTTGGGGTTCCTATTGTTTCCACATCAGCCAATCGATCAGGTGAACCAACATGTTATTCTATAAATGAAGTAAAACAATCTTTTTTGAACAAGGTTTATCAACCAGATTTTTTCTGGGATGGAGGAATTCTTCCTATTCGTAAACCGTCGACGATCATCATGGAAAAAGAAGGAAAAATTGTTGTCCTTCGTCAAGGGGAGATTTTTGTTTCTCTTTTTTAAGAATAAAAAATGGGAGGGGGCTGACGAAATACATTTCTTTTGGTACGCTGTGGTCGGTTTGGTGGGGTGGCCGAGCGGTTTAAGGCACCGGTCTTGAAAACCGGCAGACTGAAAGGTCTCGCGAGTTCGAATCTCGCCCCCACCGCCAGATTGGCAACTTTGAACCCAAGCAAAATAAGGGTTCTGCTGCTAAAATTACAAGATGATTTACAAGAAACCGGCAAAATTAAAAAGTGGTGACAAAGTAGCGATTGTGTCGCCGTCTTGGGGTGGCCCAAGTGTTTTCCCGCACGTATACGAAAACGGTATCAAGTTCTTGAAGGAATGGGGTCTTGAAATCGTTGAATATCCAACTGCTCGCATGGATGCGGGTTTCCTACGAGAAAATCCTCAAGTCAGAGCTAAAGACATAAACGACGCATTTACTAATCCTGAAATCAAAGCAATCTTTGCTTCAATAGGAGGAGATGATTCGGTTCGGATTCTTCCTTTTGTAGATAAGAAAATAATCGCTGAAAATCCTAAAGTCTTAATGGGCTATTCGGATACTTCAACTCTCCACGTATTCGCAAATCTCCAAGGTCTTGTAACTTTCTACGGCCCTTCAATTATGGCCGGCTTCTCACAAATGGAATCTTTGCCGGAAAGTTTCAAATCTCACGTGCGAGAGGTACTCTTTGATCCAAAAGATAGTTACGAATACAAAGCATATGGAACGTATTGCGATGGCTACTTAGATTGGTCAAACAAAGAGAATTTAGGAAAAACGAACCTGATGAAATCGGATGACGGCTGGCATTGGCTCCAAGGAAATTCCGTCGTTCAAGGAGAACTATTTGGCGGATGTATTGAAGTCTTGGAAATGATGAAGGCGACTGACTTCTGGCCATTAAAAGAGTTTTGGAAAGACAAGATACTTTTCTTAGAAACTTCGGAAGAGAAACCCTCTATCCATTACGTCGATCATGTTCTACGAAATTATGGAATGCTCGGCGTGTTCAATCAAATAAGTGGCTTTATCTTCTCTCGTGCACGAGACTATTCTGACGAGGAGAAAAAGGAGTTGGAAGAAAAGATTGTTACTATCGTTTCGAAAGAATTTAATAGGCCAGATTTGCCAGTTATCACCAACTTCGATGTGGGACACACTGATCCTCAGTTGGTCTTACCACTGGGGGTTAAGGCAGAAATTGATTGTCAGTCTAAGAAAATTAGATTAGTAGAACCCTGGTTATCTTTAGACCTGTGAATTCGATGACCTTACAATGTGATCGATGTGGAGAGAAACATTCTTATAAAATTTCACAAAAAGATCTCGATTCTGGTTTAACTCTTAATTTCGCTTGTTTGAATATAAAAAGACTCCCAAGGGTTAGTAGTTTCCGCATTGATTTTACAAAAAACGCGCCGTCCACGAAGAGGGAGGAGGAGGAAAGAGTCTCAACCCTTTATGGGCCGAATGATGTCGTGGCTAAAACTAACCGTAAAAACGAGATCAATCAACCGAAGTTATGGTTGATTTACGATTTTGATCAGTATTTTGAAGAGATAATCAATTCATACATAATTGGCTCTTTTTATCCTGTTGCCACCTCCTGTACGGCTTTGGCAGAGAGATTGGTAAATCTTTTCATTATCAAAATGAGAGATTTACACACTCAGTCCCTTTTGGATGTTCAATTAAAAAAGTATGTTCACTCTCGTAATCAAAACTGGCAGTCGTTTGAGTTGAATATGAAAGTTCTACAAGTATGGAATTTACTCAATACTAATCAAAAAGGTTGGTTTAAGGACTTGCTTGATATTCGCAACAGGGCTGTCCACTTCCAATCAGCTTTTGATCCTCAGCCTGATTCATTGAAGGCAGTGCAAATCTTGCACAAGATTATCGATAGTTATTTCAGTCCATTTGAAAGAAAAGATGTCCTAAGGGTATTCGAGATACCAGGTGAAATATGGGTAAAAGAAGAAAAATTAAACGATCCTTTTGTTAAGGCCTTCATATTGCCCTGCTGCAGAGACTTTGCTTCTCAAGGAACGCTTAACAATAAAAATATTTACCACGAAAATGACGCTGTGATCGGACCATTTTCTGAAGCTGACTTCATTGAGCAGCGGAAAAATTACCAGGCCAATCTAACCTACGAACCTATATATCAGAAAGGAACTATCGAAGGTAAGGAGTTTACTTTTAGGATTATTTGATTAGTAGATCTTTCGCGCAGACTTAGGTACCTCAAACCATTCGGGATGAACTTTGTAGATATCCCTTAGTTTCTGCATACTTTTATCAAGATTTTCGAATTTGAGCCACGTTTTCCGTTCAAAGTTCCGGGCATCATCCCCGCCAATAGTTTTGAAAAGTGCGCCTAAAATATCCTTGTTTTAAGCTATAGTCCAAAATGAAAAAGTTGTAAAATGTAAGAACCCTAAAGGGATTCGAATTTCAAATGACCAAAGAATTTAAGTATAAATTTGATGCTGGTCCAGTTGCTTCACAGGAAGATCTCTTGAGCGAATGGGCGATAGGTAATTGCCGCAGAGCAGTGCAGCTCTATACTTTTAGAAAGAAAAACCTCTTTCTAAAACTAGAGCAAGTTTTGTGTCCCGCGGCATATAATGAAACAGGTGTTTTTGTTATCAATAAAGATCAAGAGTTTTCTTTTGACTCTCTTGTAGACGGCGATATTATTTACGCAGAGAAGATCAGAAATAAAAACGGTAAAGAAGTCGACAAAAGCGAAAATACTTTCAATTCAGCGGATGAGTATATTATTTCACTTCACACCGCTTTATATACGGGAGAGAAAGACCGCGAAATATGGCATGCAACCGCAGTAGAAGGATCGAGTTGTTTCTGGCCACTTGAGAAATTTCTTCATTTTTATAAACCGATTGTGGCAAAACGAGTATAAGTTTTATAATACCTATATGGCAAAGTCTAAATCTACTAGTAGACCTTCTGGGCGAAAGTAGGTACCTCGAATAACTCCGGCTTTTCTTGGTACATTTGCCTCAATTTTCGTATAATTCTATCAACATTGCTGTAACTAAGCCGTCCTATCGGTTCAAAATTGCGGACATCGACACCGCCAATAGTTTTGAAAAATAGGTGTCAAAATTTCCTTATTTTGCGTTACATTTTAAAACCAAAAAGTTGTAAATTTGATACAAAGCAAAGAATTTTAAAAGTACCTAACTGATTTTATGGCGCTTCGATCCACGAGATTCGATGATTATTTTTTAAAAAATATAAATCCAGTTATTCGATTTTTGATTATTTCAGACACAGTTCTTCGAGGAGCCTCAGGATTACTTGGACCAATTTTTGCGTTTTTTATTCAGGGATTCGTAGAAGGAGGAGATGAAGCAGTTGCGGGCGTAGCGGCTGCTATCTATCTTTTTACGAAAAGTATTTTTCAAATTCCTATCGCACATCTTATTGATCGAATCCGTGGAGAAAAAGACGATTTTTGGTTCATGTTTATCTTTACTCTTCTTATTGCGTTTATCCCATTATTTTATCTTGTTATCCATACACCTTTACAACTTTATGTGATTCAGTTTATTCTTGGAATTTTTACTGCGTTTACCTTTCCGACCTATATGGCAATTTTTACTCGCCACATAGATAAGACAAAAGAGGGGGTCGAATGGGGGATGTATTTTACTCTTACCGATTTGACAGGTGCCGCTTTTGCAGCCGTTGGAGGATATATTGCCATGAGTTCTGGTTTTCCAACCCTTATTATCGCCGTTGTTTTTCTTTCTGTCATCGGATCTCTTCTTCTTTTTCCCATTAAATCTTTTCTTCAGAAAAAGAATGATCTTCGTTTATAATTTAGCATGAGGTATTTATTCAGTTTTTTTATCCGTCTTGATTGGCGGATTTTTTGTTTAAAAATATTGACATTTTAAATTATTGTGTTAGTCTTTTTTGTTGCTCATTTACAATAATGGTTTGTCAACAGCAAATGGTCAGAAAACGAGTTTTTTGTCGATTTACTGTTGACAAACCTTGCAAAGAACAAGGTTCCTGAAAGTCTATCCTTTCCTGTCGACAGTTGTGAAGAGAAAGGAAAAATCTCGAAAAGAACGGGATTTCAGGCCGAAAAGGTGTGGTGTAAAGAACACTACACACAAACAAATGGAGGAGAAGATGAAAAAAGGAAAAGAGAATATTGCGATCAGCCAACGGTTTTGCCGCTGGGCGGTTCGCGAAGATGGTCTCAAATTTGCTGGGAGTATCATCGCTATACTCATCATTGCTGGGTTCATCCTTGGCATTGATGTCGTAATCGCGATGTTCATGACGGACAAAGATCTTGTCCGGTTGATCGCCTGGTTCGGGATAATAGTTTTCGGATTTTTTGTCTTCACGTTTAGTCTGAGAAACAGGTTTCATGAGGATGAACATCTGTGGGGCAGGGCTCTACAGCATCTTGGCGAAAAATTAGCTTATCAATTTTTCGTCAGACCGCACGAAGTCAGATTCGTCCATTTGTTCGGACTCAAGGAAACCAGGCGCCAGGCCGTGGAGGAAATTCGGAAATCCGATTATGGTTATTTTCTGGATTGGACGCGCAAGCATCTTGTCGTTCGTTCAATCAATGAGTTCCTTCTTTACCACGCGTTCATCCAATCTTCTATTCAAGAAGAAGGAATACGTCCGTCACCAGAGTTGCTTCGACTCAAGCGGCGGTTCTGGGCTGCTTGGAATATGGCTTCGGCTATGGGTATTCCGCTTCTCAAGGTGAAGGATTATGTCTTTTGTCGGAAAGCGGTTGATGTTCTTCCAACCTTTCAACCGTTTGATCGGTCGGACGAGATGTTGCGTTATTTCGATCGATTCTGCATACACGCGAATTGGGCCGTGCGAGATGAGAACACGGAAGTTGCACGAGCATGTCGGGATTTCCTCGGAACAGCCGGAGCGGATCTGGTCGCATACGTGGCGGACTCAGGGATTGATCTTCGAAAAACGAAGGTCGGTCAGGATGAAAGATCTGTTCCTTTTATCGAACGGATCGAAGCCGCGTTCGCATGTCGAGAAGCGGGAATGGATGAGTTGCATAAAATGTGTACGACGGCTCAATGGAAGGCTGTCCTTGCCATGGAGCCACATGTTTTTCTCCCGATTCGGGAACAAGTCCTGTTTCATTCTGAAAGGGAAAAAGAAGGATATTTTCGACGGATGGTGGACATCATGCATCCGACAGTTTTCTTCGATGTTTCACAAGCCGAACAAGGTCAGACGCCATGGCGGTATTCGGCTGGTGGACCGTATTGGTCTGAGATCCATAACGGTCGATGGATTGATGGAAAAGTTCGTCAGTCAGTCCTGGACGATGTTTTCGGCATTGGGTGGAATAAGGTCGGGAGGGTGTCATGAAGAAATTAATTGATGTCGTTACTGTTTTTCTTTCTCTTGCATCAGCTATTACTACCTGGGAAGGTTTGCGATATGCAAACCGCCTTGCGGATACGGAACTTCAGCGGTTCTGGATTCCGACAGCAGTGGCAATCTGTTTCTTCCTTTGTGCCTCTGCTTTCTGGCTGTCTTTGTTTCAGTGGTATCCGAAGGCAGACAAGGAAAAAAAATCCAAACTCCAGCTTATTGTTGTTGGGGGATGTGCGGTTATCTTTTTCGGTTCGACTTTGTGGTCGGTCATTGGCATCGGAGGCATCTCGGCCATGACCTATCATATGAGCGGCACGATCAACGACGCAGATGCTATTCAAGGTTCTTTGTCCAGGCGCGTTGAACGAGAATGGAGTGTGGCAACTTCTCTGCAATATCTCGAGCAGCAATTTCAAACCTTGTCTAATCTCGAGGAAAAGCAAGGAGCTTTCAGTGGATATGCCAACACGGGAGACGTGACTATTCAGTTAGAATCTCTCTCAAAGGCGCTTGGGAATCTTCGCACGGTTCTTCAGAAAAATGCGGAAGAAAGTCGGACGGATCTGTCCGAATCCAAGGATCGCGTTGAAAAACTTCGGCAGATTGTTGACGAGCCGGAAACACCCATTTCCAAAAGGATGAGCGATTTCAGCAAGGCACTGACCTCGTTGAACGAAGTATTTCAGCGAGTTCAGAGTCGACAAATGGCCAGTTTTGTCCGTGAGATCTCCGGAGACCTCGATACATTTGCTGCGGTTCAGGCACCTACGCAAAAAAATGATGTCGGAGAGGCGCAGCGTGCGGCCTTGGATCGGCTCAAGGCAACTGTGGTCGCGGCAAAGCAAACATTAAAGAAAATCTCGGAAGGGGCTGAAAGCTCTGAAGAGATAAAACTCAAGAACTTGACTACAATTTCGCCCGGCATGGCAGTCATCAAATATGCCGGGGCGATTGTGGGAGAGATCGCAGCAGCTATTGCGCTGGATTTTTTTCCGGTCATCTTCTTTATCATTCTTGCCCTGACAGCGGATATTCGCAAAAAGGAACAGGAAGAGGAAGAAGGACTCGAATAAATACTTCCGTCGGTTTTCACCGGCGGTTTTTTGTTTGCGATAAACAAAAGAGACCAGTATACTAAAAGGAACGAATATGAAAGAATTATCTCAAACATCTTCGTCAGAAATCTTGCAGTACGGACGGGCATTACTCACCTGGCAGGTTGATGAATATTTGAATCATGAACGTCCGCGGTCATGGTATGTGATTGGGGCAATTCTTTCTGTTGCCTTGATTATCTATGCAATCGCAACGGCAAATTTTCTTTTTGCTGTTATTATTCTCATGGCAGGACTCATCACGCTTTTTTCAACCTTTCAATCCCCGGATCGCATTGAGGTCATTTTGACCACCACGGGAGTTGTTGTCGGTGATGCTTTTTACGAATTTAAATCAATGAAGAATTTTTCCATTATTTACGAACCCCCAGAAATAAAAGTTTTGTATTTGGATTTTTTGAAGCCGTGGATGCCTTTATTATCTGTTCCTTTGGAAGAAATGGATCCAAACCGCGTTCGTGAAATTCTCCTTTCTTTTTGTGAGGAAAACATCACTCGGCAAGAAGAATCCTTGACGGATCTTGTTCGAAGACTGTATAAATTGTAAGCGTTTTGCGCCCGTAGCTCAGTTGGATAGAGCATCAGCTTGCGGAGCTGAGGGTCGCACGTTCAAGTCGTGCCGGGCGCACCAGAAAATCCGTCACTTTAGGTGGCGGTTTTTCTTTTGTGTTTTTTTGAGGTGCGTTACACTGCTTATATTAGTTATTGTATATATGGATACTCTTCATCACGAAACATTAGATACTCAAAAAGAACAGGACTGGTTTGACCAATCGCATCAGATTCAGGAGATACGAAAAAAAGGGTTGGAAGCAGTTATGCGCGGAGCAACACAAGAGCAAATATTACATGCATTTGAAGGACGAGAAAAAAAGGTTTGTTGCATGGATGAAGGAATATCTGAAGGAGTCATTCGTACCGCTGGTTCAGGGATTCTTTTGGAAGGAACAGATCGTTTAGCTTTTATCGAGGCAATGAAAAAAAATAACATCCAAGGAATACAAAGTCATGAAGAATGTGGAGCAGCTGCCCTTTTTAAAAAACAAAAAGGAATCGAAGGGAAGACAACAGATGAGATTGCTATCGAACACGCAAAACAATTAGCTCATGAAATTGGTGTTCCATATCTTGGACATATTTCCGCATCTGAAATGAAACGTCCAAAAGAATATCATCATGCGCGTGTGCTTTATTATGATGGAACAGGTCGATTTCAACCACATGCTCTGAATGGGGTATGGCCAAATGGATTTGTAGTGAGTCGTCGTTTTTTAACAGAGGAAGCTTCTTTGCGGGAAGTTGCACTGGCTTTAGATATTGCATTTGGAGATCATGGATTTGGAAAAAAGTTTTCCACACGAGAGTCGTTTTTAATCATTGCGATTGGAGATACAAAGAAGGATGGTTTTTCCGCGACTCAAATGGAAGAGGAACTTATGAAATTACAACAGCAATTATTTCGTTCTCGTGATATCAGGTCTGGACGAATAGAGATTCGAGATTTTTCAGCTCCAGAAATGGAACAAGAAAAAAATATGGACGAATTAGGGCAAGTTGAGTCTGCTGTTTTTTAAATATGTCTATCCATTTGGGTACGGATATTGGAGAACTTCGTGGTATGGGGGAAGCAGCGGTTCGAGATTGCCGACGTTTGGGAATTGTCTCTGTTTGTGACCTTCTTTGGCATGTTCCGTATCGGTATGAAGATTTTACGTTAACAAAACCGATTTCACGCCTTTCTCATGATGATCTTGTGACGTTGACCGGTCGGATTGTACAGATCTCAAGCCGTCCGAGCAAAAATCGACGAGTTCAGTTGACAGAGGCTTTATTTGAAAATGAAACAGGAGGACTCAAAGTGACCTGGTTTAATCAAACCTATTTGGAACGTCTCTTGCGTCCAGGAATGGAAGTGGCGCTTGCTGGGCGTATCGATCGTCGATTTGGTACAACAACTCTTTTGAATCCGGTTCATGAACCACCTGGGGTGAATCTTCAGACAGGAAGAATCATTCCTGTTTACGCTTTATCCGGATCATTGACTCAACGTCGTTTACACACAGCGATTGAAGCATCAAAACAGGCGTTTGAGGAACTGATCGATTGGTTACCTGAAAAAATAAAACAAGAAGAACTTTTTTTTGATCTTCCAATTGCACTCAAAACACTTCATTTTCCAGAATCACAGAATGAAATTTCTGCGGCACATGCACGTCTTGTTTTTGATGAACTTTTTTTACAGCAATTGCTTTTTGCAGAAGTACGCAAACAACGTGTGACCTGTCAGGCTCAAATTATTTCTATAGACATTGAAGTATTAAAGACATTTGTTGCAGGACTTCCATTTCGTTTAACAAATGCTCAGCGCAAGGTATCTTGGAAAATAATGCAAGATCTTTCCAAAGAAGTTCCCATGAATCGTTTGCTTCAAGGAGATGTTGGATCTGGAAAAACTATTGTTGCCGCCTTGGCGGCGAAAGCTGTTTCTGTTGCCGGGTTTCAAACCGTGTATCTTGCACCAACTGAAATGCTTGCCATACAACAACATCGATCGTTTTGTCGATTTTTTCCGTCCGAAAAAATTGGGTTGTTGACGCGAACAAACTGTCTGATCGGAGAAAAAGAAGTTTCACATGAGGTTATGCTTAAAACACTTGCGTCCGGTCGCGTGCAAATGGTCATTGGAACACATGCGTTGCTGCAAAAAGATGTGCAATTTGCCAAGTTGTCTTTTGTAATTATTGATGAACAACATCGGTTTGGTGTGCGTCAACGTCATGCCCTTTTTGAACGGGAAGGTGTTTCTGTTCCACATTTACTCTCCATGACAGCGACTCCCATTCCACGATCTTTGGCCTTAACGTTGTACGGAGATCTTGATATTTCCGTTTTAGATGAATCTCCCGAAGGTCGTTTACCTATTACAACTCGTCTTATTGTTCCGGGAAAAGAAAAAGAAATGGAACGTGTTCTTGTTCAGGAATTAAATGCAGGATCCCAAGCCTATATTGTCTGTCCGTTCATTGATCCTTCAGACATAGAAGGAAGGGAATCTGTACAAGAGGTAGCTGAACGATTGAAAAAAGGATGTTTAAAAGATCATCGAATCGGTCTTTTGCACGGACGTCTTTCTTCTTCAGAACGAGATCAGGTTTTAGAAGCGTTTATCAAAGGCAGTCTTGACGTTGTGATTGCAACAACAGTTATAGAAGTTGGAATGGATGTTCCGAACGCAACAGTGATGGTCATTTTAGGAGCCGAATGTTTTGGTCTTGCGCAATTGCATCAGCTGCGCGGACGTGTGGGACGTTCAGACAAATCATCGTATTGTTTTTTGTGTCCGAAGACGATTTCAGAAAAAATTCAGGAACGATTGCAAACAGTTGTCTCCTGTCAAAACGGATTTGTTCTTGCTGAGCGTGATCTGGAGCTGCGTGGAAGTGGAAATTTTTTCGGGCAAGCACAATCTGGATTCCCGGATTTTCGTTTTGCATCCATGTATGATGTTTTTGCAATGAAAAAAGCACGCGATTGGGTTCGAAAATTTCAGGAACAAGATCCTGAATATACACAATATCCATCTGTACGCGAACGAATTTTAGAAGTATTTGAAGACGTTCATGGAGAGTGACAAATAAGGAGATGAATGCTAAGATCCTGCCTGTATGACACGGACAAAAAAAATATGGATAGGAGGTCTTATCGGGTTGGGTGTTGCCGGTCTTATTGGCTATGGTTTTTTTGCAGGAAATACAAAAAAACCAGAAATCGTTTCAACACAAATACAACGAGAAACGTTGAAACGTACCGTGGAAGCAACAGGAGAATTGGAATCAATCGACAAAATTGATCTCTCTTTTGAAACAGTCGGAACGTTGGCTGATGTTTTTGTAAAAGTCGGAGATGAAGTCAAAATGGGTGATCTTTTAGCAGATCTTGAATCCAATGAACTTGGAGCTGGAGTGGAACAAGCACGTCAGGCTGTACAAGTGGCACGTGCAAATTTGCAACAAAAAGCTGCTGGAGCGACATTGGAAGCGGTGAGTGTTGCTGAATCAGCGGTTCGTGCTTCCGAAGCGTCTCTTCATGCTGCAGAGATTGATTTAGAAAATACACAGGAAGATCTAGTTCAAACACAAGATGTCACAGATGCTCAGATTAAAGAAGCAGAAGTTGCTCTTGCTTCTGCATCAACATCTTTGGAAAATATTTTGCTTAAAAATACCCTGCCGCTAGGTATAATGGCGCGTCCCGATTGAGGCGGAGCTCTTATTCATGCAGATACCGCATACGAAGAAGCATCTCGCAGTATGGATACAGCCGAGACTTCTGTATATGGGCTTGAAGCAACATCTGATCCGAGTGCGATTGAAACATCAGCTGGTTTAGTTCAAACTGTTTTGGATGATGTGGCAGTGACGTTGCTTTATACGCGCGAAGCATTGGATGCAACTACATCTGACAGTGCAACATTTACCGCGGCTGAACTTTCTGCGTTGAAAGCAAAAATAGATACAGCTCGAGAAGATATTCAGAAACAAAACGACAAATTACTTACACAGGAGCAAACAATTGCTTCATTAGAAATTAGTACGAATACAGATGAAGATACAGCAAAAAATAAAGTCACAGAATTAACCCAATCCGTTTCAAGCGTAAAAACAGAACAAGCAAGCAAGATGGCGAAAGCGGAAGCTGTTGTTTCTGCTGCAACCGCTGCAGTGGAAGTGGGGAAGGCGGATGTAGAACAAAAACAAATGAAATTAGCTGAAGTTCAAGCATCTCCACGTTCAGTGGATTTAGCTGCACTTCAAGCTGCGGTGGAAGAATCCAGGTCCGCACTTGCGATTGCGGAAGCTCGAATGAGTAAAGCACGTCTTGTATCTCCGCTTACGGGAAAAGTGACAGATGTTGCTTTTGATGTGGGAGAACAGCCTGGAGTGAGACAAACAGTTGTCACTATTCAAACAGCTCAGAATCAATTTAAATTAGTAGTTGACGTCCCTGAATCAGATATTACAAAAGTGTCTTTGAATGACAAAGTTGATCTTACATTTGATGCATTTGGAGACGATGTACATGTCGCAGGAATAGTTGGTCTTATTGATCCTGCAGAAAAAACAGTTGAAGGAGTTGTTTATTATGAAGTCACTGTTTATCTTGTTGATCCAAACACTTCGCTCAATTTGAAATCTGGTATGACTTTGGATGCGGCTATTGTGACTGCACAAGTTGATAATGTATTGACTATTCCACAACGTGCTGTGCTTGAGCGTGTGGATGGAACAAAATATGTGCGTGTATTGACGGGTGAAACCACCTATGACGAGCGTACCGTAACACTTGGATTACATGGAGACGAAGGAAAAGTTGAAGTCGTTTCCGGATTAAATGAAGGAGACAAGGCTATCTTGACCATTCGTCCAGCGAAATAATATGTCTTCTTCGATTCCGCTTATTGATCTTCGTGATGTAAAAAAACAGTATATCAATGATGGAGTTGCAACTACTGTCCTTCATGGAGTTTCTTTTGCGATTCAGGAGGGGGAGTTTGTAGCTCTCATGGGACCTTCCGGTTCAGGAAAATCTACTCTCATGCATATTTTGGGTTTTTTGGATCGATTGACCGAAGGTGCCTATTTTTTTCGTGGACAAGATGTTTCTCGATTGGATGATAATGCGCTTACTGCTATGCGTCGCGATCAGGTTGGCTTTGTTTTTCAAGCATTTCATCTTCTTCCTAAATCAAGTGTTATTGATAACATCATGCTTCCGATGATGTATGTAGGTGTTCCGCGTAGTGAACGTCGTAAAAAAGCAGAACAAGCGCTTGATTCTGTTGGACTCAGCCACCGCACGGATCATCTTTCAAACCAGCTTTCCGGTGGAGAAAGACAACGTGTCGCGATTGCGCGTGCACTTGTGAATAATCCATCATTATTGTTTGCAGATGAACCCACGGGAAATTTGGACTCAAAATCCGGATCTGACGTGTTGCAATTGCTTCAAAATCTTCATACATCCGGTCACACTATTATTATGGTGACACATGAGTCTGAGGCAGCAGAACACGCAGAACGCATTATTCGTATTCGTGATGGACTCCTTGTTTCAGATGCACGAGATCATGCGCGCCGACAAGGAAGCATTTATAATAAATAGGGGGATATTTTTTGTGCAACTTCCAGATCTCTTCATGACTGCTTCTTCTTCACTCAGTCGCAATAAATCGCGATCAATTTTAACGATTCTTGGAATTGTGATTGGAATTGCGGCAGTTATTCTCATGCTTTCTATTGGTCAAAGTGCACAAGGGCTTATTTTGAATCAAGTTGCTGATTTAGGATCGGATTTGATTTTTATTGAACCTTCATCTGGAGGAGATTCTTCCGGGCCGCCAAGTGCGTTTGTGGAGCAGACATTAAAAATTGATGATGCAAAAGCCTTAGAACGTAGCGGATTGTTTATGGATGTTTCTTCTATGATCGTGTCTAGCATGGCAGTCAGTCGTGGGGAAGAAAGTAAATTTTCCCAAGTGACAGGAGTGACAGAAGGATACCTTTCGATTTTTCCAGCAGATGTTGCCGAGGGAAGGTTTATTGAACGTTCTGATGTAGATTCATACGCACGCGTTGCGGTGCTTGGAAAAGAAATTGCGCAAGATTTATTTGGAGACCAAGATCCGATTGGAAAAGAAATTAAAATTAAACAAACAACTGTTCGGGTGATTGGTGTTCTTGCAGAACAAGGATCAAGATTCTTTCAAAATTTGGATCAACGCATTGCGGTACCAGTGACAACTGCTCAACGCGACATTATTGGATTAGATACAGTGAATTTTATTGCGGCAAGGACGTCTCAAGATATTGAATCTGCCAAAGATGAAATACGTTGGATTCTTCGAGCTGAGCACGATATTGATAATCCGGAAAATGATGTGAAAAAAGACGATTTTATTGTTTCTTCTCAAAGTGATGCTGTTGAAATTATTGGAATTGTTGGTGGGGTACTCACGATCCTTCTTTCTTCGATTGCAGCTATTTCATTGGTTGTTGGTGGAATTGGAATCATGAACATTATGCTTGTCTCTGTGACAGAGCGCACGAAAGAAATTGGGTTACGAAAAGCCGTTGGGGCAACGTATAGTGAAATTCTTCAACAATTTCTTTTGGAGGCTGTTCTTCTAACTATGTTGGGTGGAATTATTGGTGTTTTGATAGGAGTCATTACGTCTCGCTTAGCAGCGTCTATTCTCGCTTCGTATATAGAAGGATGGCAATCGATTGTTCCAATGGAGGCAGTGGTATCTGGAGTGGTTGTGGCAACGACAGTCGGAATTATTTTTGGTTTGTACCCTGCAAGACGAGCCGCACATCTTGATCCAATTGAAGCATTGCGATACGAATAAAAAGAGAAATAAAAAACGAGGAATCCAGTTTGAATTCCTCGTCTTTGTTATATGAGACGATTTTAGGAATCATCTTCATTTTTTTTGTTTTCATCTGGCAGACCAAGAATTGATCCGAGAGTGAACACTACAATGAAGATGAGGAAGAGAATTCCAAGTGTAATTCCCAATCCTATTCCTACGCATCCGCATCCAGTCGATTCTTGATAATAATCTCCTCCTGCACGAGCTATTCCAGAAGAAAGAAAAAATATCGCAGCAACCAAATTCTTCATCATTTTAATTTCCTTTTGCTAAGTGTTGCCGGCTCCAACCAGCAACAGGCCATGGATATGGCGAGTGGACATCCACCCACCATTTCAAACCATCATGGCGAAGATGAAGGGAGTCTTGCCACAAGAACTTTTTGAACAAATGGTTTTTGTGATGAATCACAAAATTTTGCTGGACAAAGTGAATGATTCCTTCTTGTACATTCACTTCGGTTATGAGACCGACATGTCCAACTGATCCATCTTCTGGACCGTTATCAAAAACGAGAATGTCATCCATTTGAGGTGGAATAGTTCCACCATTTTTGTTTGCCACCAGGTCTTTGTTAAATGGTTCCCAGAAATAGGAGTCTGCATGGCCCATTTTGGCCATATTCTTGTGTCCAAGTTTTTCAACGTAGGCTCGATTTACAAGCTCTACACATTCAAACTCAAGCCCATATTTTCCTCGATGGCTTGGACCATTTTTGGCGTAAACAGTCACATTATTCATGGTTCCAAGCACGGCTCCATCAGATGGGAGAAAGAGTCCCCATCCTTGGGAAAGATAACTCTGAACCCACATCCATCCTCCTGCGATCAACATGAGTAGCAGGATGAGATTTATGATTCGATATTTCATTGAGTCTCCTTGCGAACGATCTGTGGATACAGATCGTAATCGTTTCGGAAGTGAAACAGTAAACTTTTTTCGAGGACCGCATCAATCGGTCTGTTTATAAAAAACGGAAGTCGCGATGCATGCCGAGGGAAAATCAAATATTTTTGCATCGTCTCCCACGGCATGTTGTTCTGAACAAAAGAAATTGTTCTCTCTCTGACTTCAGGAAGGCGGAGTTTTTTTCCATTTTTGAAATGAACTTCCGCAATCCAGACAGGGAGTAATTTTCCATCTGCAAACAATGCCTCCAGTGTTTCCATGCGCAAAGGATTTTCATCTTTTTTGTGCATGAAGTGGATGGCTTTTCCTTTGGCAAAGAAAACAAGATGGGAATTGACATCCGGCCCTTCGGTTCGAATTTTCTCCCAGTACACTGTTTCTTCCCAAAGAAGACCAAATATATACACCTTTTGCGAATCAAATGGAAAACGTGTGACCTCTTGGATCAGCTCCGTTTTCTTTTTTGGAGACAAATGTCCTTGAGAATCAAAATTTTCTGTGTGATCCCAAACTGTTGTGAGTTTTCGCATGTTTGAGATCGTTTTTGAATTGATTCTATGTGTCCGAATTTTCCAGGCAGGTGCATGGACAAATTTTACACCGGTGAACAAGTTTATATATTTGATCACCGTTGCAGAACATAAATCCTCATCATACTCCCACCAAGGAAGAATGTTCGGTAGTTGTTGAGTTTCCATGACTTGATTCAGAAGCATGGAGCGCTCTTGTAACGTCATACGACTCACAATGCGCCAGAATATTTTTTCTTCCGTATGAGCCTCAGCCGCAATCGGAAGATAGAGACGCCACACAATCACCAAGAAGGTAATAGTGATGCTTGTGAGAGCAATCGTGCGGGTACCAATCCGCACAAGTCGCTGACGATTCATGCGAATTTTCATCTGCTCCTCCTGTGTGGATTTGTATCCGTTTAAAAAGGGCTTTTTCGTCCATGTTTGCAAGACGAAACTAATGGTTGATTATCATGAATTTAAAATTTTGTCAAATATAATAGACAAATATAAAATAAAAAAGATCCAAGTGTTTTTAGGATCCTTTGTTCGATTTAGATCATCCATTCGTACGGAACGCATCCATAACGATTATCTGGGATATCAATTCCTGGGCCAGGACAAAAACAGAATCGTTCTTCGTCAAACTGGGTGATCCAGGAATATGTTTTTCCCATTGTATCAAACCAGAGATCGATTGGTTCTATTTCTGGAGGACAGGATTCTTCTCTATAAGAATCTTTCGTCAGTACAGACGGATGACAATGAGTCAATTTTGAACTCTGATCTTGATGTGATCGAAGAACAGGAGTTGCTGAAATATTAGTGTTCACGACCGTAATCGTAATCACGATAAAGACGGTAACAGCCATGGCTCCAAGCAATTTCAACATTTCGAAATAACTTTCTCGTCCTTTTCGAACAGGAAGTATTCTTTTTTTTCGAAGATTACTATCGTCCTGAACAGGTGGAGGAGTAAGCCTTGTTATAATTGTTTCTCCATTTTTGCCAGAAGAAATTTCAATAGGTGAAGAAGTTTCTGGTCCGTGATCAATAACATGATCATTTTCAAAATCATCTTCATCTTTATCGAGTATTTCGTTCTTAGGTTCGAAATCGTTATCTTCGTCACAGAATTGAAGAAGATCTGGATTCAGCTCTTCTCCACTCGGATCTAAAACCAGATTTTCATCAGCAGATGTCATCTGTCTATTCCTTTCTTTTTGGACAGTTTTAGTCATGAAAATCGAATCTGAGCGTAATTCTTTATTAGATTTTTGTCAATGGATCGCTTTTCTTTTTGTCCTTTTTTTGCTAGATTTTGTCGGTATATGTCACAGCCTTATTATCATCTTATTACGTTTGGGTGTCAGATGAATAAATCTGATTCAGAACGAATGGACACTCTGTTTTTACGTATGGGATTTCTTTCAACAGATGATCGAAATGAGGCTGACTTGATTTTGATCAATACATGTTCCGTACGCCAATCTGCCGAAGATCGTGTGTTTGGGCTTATGCGACAAGTTGCTCTTTTGAAAGAAAAGAACCCCAATCTTTTGATTGGAATTACCGGATGTATGCCAGGAAGAGATCGAACAGGTGTGCTTCGGAAAAAATTTCCTCATGTTGATTTCTTTTTTCCTATCTCTGATCTTCCTCAATTACCACGTTGGATCGGAGAGCTCCATCCTGAATGGGTGAACTCTACAGATTTTTCTGATGATTATTTGAAAATTCATCCATTGCCTCAAGGGCGCAAACAAGCCTTTGTAACCATTCAAACCGGATGCAATAAATTTTGTACGTATTGTGTTGTTCCATTCAGTCGAGGATTTGAAAAGAATCGACCGGTTCAGGATATCCTCCATGAAATTCATAGTCTTGCTGCAGATGGATGTGTAGAAGTGACCTTGCTTGGTCAAACCGTGAATAGTTATCGGGCGCCAGACCCAGAACATTTTTCTTCCACTAATCCTTATCAGGATCATTTTGCCGCACTTCTTTGGGAGATCAATCAAATTTCAGGAATTTTGCGATTACATTTTACAGCCCCACATCCGCTCCATATGTCAGATGAAACAGTGGATGCGATGACGTTACCAACTCATGTCAATTTTTTGCATATTCCTGTGCAGTCTGGAGACAATGAAGTGCTCCGACGTATGAATCGACGATATACGCGTGAACAATTTATGGAAATCATTGCTTACGTTCGTGCAAAAATTCCTACGATCGCGATTGGAACAGATATTATTGTCGGTTTTTGCGGAGAAACAGAAGAACAATTTGAACAGACGGTTGATTTGTATCGTCATGTTCGATTTGATATTAGTTATACAGCGATATATTCGCCCAGAACCGGTACAGCCGCTTATCGGGCATTTAAAGATGATGTTTCAAGAGAAGAGAAACGTCGCCGTTGGAATGTTTTGCAAGAACTCATGGAGCAAATTGTTTTGGAAAATAATCAGGCGTATATTGGAAAAAAAGTGAGTGTCCTTGTTGAACGGCACGAACCGTCAAAAATAACAGATGAACTTTTAACCATGCCGGGAAATATTCGTGAAAAGCTTATGAGTCAGCCAGGTACGTGTATTGGAAATTCTCGCGAAATGAAGATGGTTCAGTTTCCTGGAGGAAAAGAACTTGTAGGAAAAGTTGTAGATGTGTTGGTTGAGGAAGCGAAGGAGTGGGTATTGAGAGGTAGATAAAAATAAGTTTCATATTATGCCATTATCCCGAGAGTCGTTTGGATCTGCTAGAGAAGCTTTTCGACGTTTGAAAAAAGCTGTTCCGGAAGGTGTGTTTGTTGAACCGGAACGTTGGGGAATTTATTCGAGTACTGCCAAGGATTACAGCAAGGCTTTTTCTGGTTTTGTTCAGGATGGAAATTGGGATCGATTTTTTCAGGAACGAAAGTATGCAGGACGGTCCGCTGTTTGTTTGGATCTTGCTAGCGACGGCACAGCTTTGATTGATATGTCTATTGATGCCGGACTTGCAGTCGGATTATCGAATGTTTTTGGGCAAAAAAAGGATCTTTTGGAACAAGGAAAAGTCGAAACAATCGCCGGAAATATATTGGAGTCAAAGACGTGGAGAATGATTGATGAATGGTTGAAAAAACAAGATACTACATCATTTGATACTGTTTTCTTTCGACCAAGAGGAGGAATAAAATATATAGGGACTCGGAAAGAAGGAAAGTATTCAACTCAAATTGACATGGAAATTTTTTCCGTACTTATTTCGAGAATATATGAACATCTTTCTCCGAATGGTGGTGAATTGTTTTGGGAAGTTGATTTAGAAAATAAATTTGAAGAAGGATCTTCAGGTGCTTTAGAAATGAATACATTTGTACAAGTCCTAAATTCATTTCCAGGAGTTTTTGCTGAAACAAAAAATAATCAAGATCATTTTTTCGTCTTTCATCTTCGTAAAGAATCCGGAGCGTTGCCAAAATTGATGTTCAAACCCTCAATGTCCCTTGAAAATAAATGACATGGATATTTTGCATAAAATTATCGCCGTTGTTGGTCCGACCGCAAGTGGAAAAAGTTCGCTTGGAATCACTCTCGCTCAATTTTTTGGAGGAGAAATTTTAGCTGTTGATTCTCGAACGGTTTATCGCGGCATGAATATCGGAACAGCAAAACCTGCGGGTGAATGGCAGACTCTAGAATCACCAAAAAAGAAATCTGGAGATATCCGTGCGTTGTTTGGTGGTTTGCATTGTCTTGTGGTCGAAGATGTTCCACATTGGGGATTTGATCTTGCAGATCCGGATGAGGATTATAACGTTTCTCTCTTTAAACAGGATGCAAAAAAAACCATTCAGGATATTTTACATCGCGGACATATCCCGATTCTTGTGGGAGGAACAGGACTTTGGTTTGATGCGCTTGTTCGTAATCTTGAAATTCCTGAAGTAAAACCAGATCTTCTTTTGCGACAGTCATTTGAAGAACGTCATGTGGATGATTTGTTTGCTGAATTTAAACGTCTGGATCCAGATGGAGCCCTTGTGATTGATCGATATAACAAACGTCGCCTTGTGCGTGCTCTTGAGGTATGTCATGTAACTGGGAGCCCATTTTCCGAGCTTCGACAAGCCGGCAATCCTTTATACGATTGTCTTTGGATTGGTTTAGATATTCCGCGTGAGGAGTTATATCAGCGAATTGATACGCGGGTTGATGAGATGGTTGCTCATGAGTTTGTGACCGAAGTACGTCATTTGTACGAACAATATGGATGTGAGATTCCTTCGATGAGCGGTATTGGATATCAACAAATCTGTCGATTTTTTCAAGGAAAAGAAAGTTTGAAAGAAGCAATCGAAGATATCAAACAAGATACACGACATTATGCCAAACGTCAGCTTACCTGGTTTCGTCGAAATTCTGATATTCATTGGGTAAAAGGAAGGGAAGAAGCAATGGATTTAACGAAGATCTTTTTTGTTAATAATACTTGACAAAATAGTATTTTTTTGATAAGGTTCCTTGTTCTGTTTTCAGTTGAAAAGTTCTTTTTAGAAAGGAAGAAATGATGAAAAAATTGGAGACAGTGATTTTGGCTCAGGAGATGATGACCCACGTCGGAGAGTTGGGCGAGGGAATGAAAGACACGTTGTATGTCAACGTGAAGATTCCTCTTTCGGCCTACCACGAACCTCCGCCGCCATTTACGCCTCCTGGCCCTTTTCTCATCGATGAGTCTCAACCCACTTGGGATGGAACGAATCTTGAGGATTTGTCTGCAGAGGATCAGGCGGCCTGGGCCGCACGGCTTCGGTGGATCAATCAGTATGTCCTAGGGTTCGTCCCGAATCCTCTGGATCCGGAGCAGCTTGAGGATGCCCCGATCGATTGCATCGGTGGGACATTCAATAGCGGAGACATCGCCTCCTATCCGTTGTGTGCGGTGTTTTTCCGTGGAGAGGATGTTATTCTCCAGTTTTCCTCGTACGTCTCTGACGGAAGAGGATGGCGATTTGCCCTCTCTCTTGCCTCGCGGATTGTGAAAGCGAGGAGGACTGGAATTCAGGTCGGCGTCTGTTATTCGGACGAAGACTTTTATTCCGAGAACTGGAGGGGGCCTTTTTACACTCCTTCTTGGATGAAGGAGTGATTTAAAATCCATTCCGGCGATGTGATTTCTGCATCGCCACTTTGATTCGGTTCTTAAGCAAATAATTGTTTTAGAACAGTGAGAAGTCACAAAAATTTGTGGAGGAGACATGAGAAGTTCGTCGTTTAAAGTTATTGGTGGTCAGAGTCTTGAAGATTATTTTTCAGCTTTGTATGATCGAAAGCAAAAAATAGATGTCTCGTTTGTTCTCGATTCAGGGATCAAACCTGTTATTCTTAAGGTTCCGGTGACCTATATGAAACAGGGTGAAGGAGATGTAGATTGGGTTATTGGAGGATATATCCCTTTTTTGGGATTCGATTATGAGGCTCGTGTTTATTTTTCTCCAGAGAGAAAACCGGTAGGATATGTCCAGTTTTCTTCTCAGCCGGGCTTAGCCATGCGTTTTTCGCAATTGAAGAATATTTGGTGGGTTCTGTGTGGACGCAATATTATATTGCGTGAGACGAGTGGACACTATCTTACGCCCCGATTGGAAGTGGCTGAGGCAATTTTAGATGCTGTTATCATCCACTACTTGCCTTTTGAAGATTGTTCAGTCAAATTTCATGGAGAGCTTCCGACTGGGAAACACCATCGGTGGGAGTTGAATTCAGGTTCTTGTGAAGTGTCAGATGCACTTTTGGCGAATTCAGCTCAGATTTTTGCCTGAGCTATATTACCGAATTCTAAACTAAAACGCACCAGTCTTTCGTCCGGTGCGTTTTTTTGTTTTCTCTGGTATTATGAAAAATTATGAACCCTTTTTTTATTATTATTCTTCTCGGTACGATTGGAGTCCTTGGAGATTTCTTTATGAAACTTGCAGGGAGCGGAGAGAAATCCGTTGATGTAAAATGGTTTCTCATTGCTTTTTTCCTGTATGCATCCACGTCGTTTGGCTGGTTGTATGTTATGAAACGCGTGGAGCTTTCGTCCATTGGCGCTATCTATTCACTCGTGACGATTCTTCTTCTTGTTCTGATCGGTGTTTTTTATTTTCACGAGCGTGTGAATGGATACGAATTGGCAGGTATCATTATGGCTGTGAGTTCGCTTTTTCTTCTTACAAAATTCGCTTCCTGAAATATTTTTTTGTTTATCAAAGCATCCCATCTTTTTTTGCTTGCTCGAAAAAATGAGTAAGAATTGGAAGAGGATTTGATGGAGAAAATGTGATGGTCATATTTGATCCAGATATTTTTTTTCCTTGTTTTTGTTGTCGTTCTTTTTCTGTTGCAATATCTTTTTCTGCAAGTTTTTCTATTCCACGATATGTTTGGCATGTTTCTTTCCACACAGTTTCGGTTGCTCTTTTTAAGGCCAAAAATTTTTGGGTGCGTGCATCTCCCTTTGCAGATTTTAATACTTCCGGGTCAATAAGAAATTTTTTTTGTGCTGTATCTATTTTTTTGAGAAGTTCAAACAAATTTTCTTTCCAATCCTGTTGACGATTTATAGCCTGAAATGTTTCTTCAAAGATTCCAAATGCTTTTGCGCGAACTCCATTTGATTTTTCAGAAATCCAAGCATCTTCTTTTTGGATGAGTTGTTCTATCCAGTATTTATAGTCTTTTTCTCCATTTCTTCCTTCCAAAGTTGGCATAATTCTTTGGCGAGCTTGTTGGATTTCAGCTGTTTGAATCGTGTTTCCTATACGATTTATTTGATCTTGTTTTGCTGTATCAATCATGCGCAAAATACCATACAAAACCTCAGTCAGACGATCCATATCTCTATGTATAGCAACAGCATCTTTTGTTTCTAATCGACCTAAACGTCGCTGTTCTTCTATAGTCCATCCAAGTTGACCAACACGTTGCCCATTCTCTCGAAAGATCTGTTCAAGAATATGGAGAAATTGATCCGGATTTTGATGTTGATTTTCAGCTATTTCCTCCGTTGTTTTTCCAAGAACATAACGGATACTGGCTGTTATGGATTCTTTAATAGCTATCCCAGATCCGGAAATAAGAAAATTTGGTTTTTCCAATGTGCGTAGCGTTTTATAGATGTGACCAGAAATGACCTGAGGAGATGGTTCTTCTACAGAGGGATAAAGTTTTTCACATCCAGCGCGAAAAATACGGTCTGCAGCAATAAAAGTCTGCTCTGCATGAACAGATGGATCCAGGACGGATAAATCTTCATGTCTCGGATCAAGGGAAATCATTGTATCGAGCGTATCTGCTAAGGTGTCTGCATATTGTCCTTCAGTCCAACTCGTCATGTCTTCGTCTAAGAGGCGTGTAGCATCATTGGAGAGCCGATTGTAATAGGTCCAATTTTGATCTCTTTCTCCGCCAGCCAACTCTTTTGCTGCACGTTTTTTATTGTCAAAATAATCCTTTGCGGTTTCTGTAACGGGAAGAATGGTATCTTTTCGATATCGTGATTTTTCTTTTCCTCGAAACAGATCATGGCTGTTTGTGGACGCGATTTGTTCAGACCTTGTGTTCATAGAAAAAATGAAGAAGACGTTTTTTCCAATTCAACTAAAAGCATATTTCGTGCCATTCCCGGATCTGCTTTGCCTCCTGTTTCTTTCATAATGAGACCAATGAAAAAAGCGAGTAATTGTTTTTCTCCATTTTTATAACGGGTTGCTTCTGTTTGGTGCTGTTCAACAACACGTGAAACAACTTCTGCAATAATACCTTCATCTGAAACAAGACCCAGATGTTTTTCTTCCATGATATGTGATGGATCTCTTCCTGTGCCAAACATTTCTGTGAGAATCGCAAGACCATTTTGTGTGGAGAGTTTTCCTGTGGCAAGAAGGGTAATGAATTCGGCAAAATTTTCCGGATCAATTTTTGCATCTCGAATACCAATTCCGCGTTCTTTGAGGATGCCGCCGAGTTTGGAAATAAGCCATCCGCTGACTAATTTTGCGACTTTTTTATGTTCTCGTTCCAAAACAGTTTCTTCGGCTCCGTCAAATTCAGGAAGACTTTGTATCCAGGCATGAAGTTCAGAAAAAACATGTTCCGCATAATCAATTCATGTCCGAAACTTATCAAACTAGTCCAAGTTTTGTCAAGGACAGATAAATCCTTCCTCAGCCTGTTCTTTTGTCCGTTGCGGTTCTGTCGATTGGGTCACATCATTCCATCCACGCGTGGAAGAAAGAGAAGGAGGTGTTCCTTTTTCCCAAAGATCTGTCTGGCGGCGAATTTCGTGTTCAAGAGCTCGTTCTACGGCACGGAATGAGTTCATGTTTTTTACTTCTGTTTTTGGATTGAGAAATGCGCCAACAATGTTTCCTTCCTCATCAAATTGTCGAAGGGAAATATTAGCGTCGCAGCGAAGCTGGCCTTTTTCCATGTCTGCATCTGAGATTCCAAGCGTGCGAGCCATGAGACGGAGTTCTTGGAGAAAAATCTTGGCTTCATGAGGTGTACGAAAATCCGGTTCTGTCACAATTTCAAGCAAAGGTGTCCCCGCACGATTAAAATCCACATAACTTTTTCCTGAAGCATCATGAAAAGACTTTGCTGCATCTTCTTCTAGGTGGGCACGTGTAATGTCAATTTTTAAATGAGGACGCGGTCCTTCTGGAACATCAATTTCCATAGATCCTTCTGCAGCAATAGGCATGTCGTATTGGGAAATTTGGTATCCTTTTGGAAGATCTGGGTAGAAATAATGTTTTCGATCAAATTTGGAATAGGAGGCAATGCGACATCCAAGTGCCATTCCCATAAGAATTCCCCATCGAATAGCTTGTTCATTTGGAACAGGAAGTGTTCCCGGATGACCAAGACAAATAGGGCATACATTTGAATTGGGAAGAATAGCATTACCTTGAACAGGGCAAGAACAAAACATTTTTGACTGAGTCTTGAGTTGAATATGAATTTCCAGGCCGATAATAGGTTCAAAATGCATAAAAAAAGGATAGATTTCAAACCTATCCTAACATGGAATATAAACATGAGAAAGGAGAGATTTGGGAAGGTTTATTTATTTTTATCATCAGACAAAACCGTTTTTTCCCCCTTGAGAGCAAGATATAAATAGGTTGTATAGATCATGAAGATTGGAAAGAGAAAAATTTCTGTAACCGAGGCGATGACATCCATCCAGATCGGAGGAGTATCAATCCATGTTTCAATTGGAGTGTGTGTTATTCCAGCTACAAGAGCAATAAGAAGATTTATGACACACGCATACGCGAAAAGGATAGCAGCTGGACCAAGAAAAATTCTCCACGCGACAGACCAAAAATGACCTCGAACACATTCTCGACTAAAAGAGAGTGCACGGATTCCTTTTTGATTGTCTAAAAGAACAGCCATTTGAGTAAAGCTGAACCAGATGGAAAAAATGAATGCAGGAATGATAAAGAGAATGATTCCACCAAAAATGACCGTTGTTTGCAATATACTGACAAAGAGAACAGATGGAAAATATTTCCATGCTGTTTCTTGGATGGAAAGAAGAGAGATTTGTTTATTTTCAATAAGGAGTTCCTTTGTAAGAAGAATAACAATGACTGCAACCCACGAAGCGAGAAAAAATTGAAGGAGTTCAAAAAATGTTGTTGTTATTTGAATCCAGATATTTTCTGGTTGTCCGCTAAGATTTACCAGAATAATGCCTGCATACGGCAAAAGAAGCCAAGCAGCATAGCCGGCAAACAGAATAAAATGAGTACGGTAAAAAAGAAAACTTTTTCGCAGAAGATCGATGACGGATGGCATAGAAAGTTGTTATTCCTCTGCTGATTTTTTTTGTCGATTTTCCTTGAGACTCTGGTAGAGTAATCCGTCCGTAGTGAGCATGAGTGGATTGGCAAAAATGGCGCCGGTCGATACGATGATCGTTGCAAGGATTCCTGTTAATCGAACCGCAAGATCTTGATTTAAACCAACGGCATTTGAGACAAGAAATTCTGCCGCATAGCTTAAAACACCTTCTGCCGCGACGACAATGAGGAGGAAAATAATTTTAGGAACAGCCATTCGGATAAGAATTCCCCAAAACCGTCCGTCGATGAGTTCCCGACTACGGCGGAGAGCTTTTCGACCGTGATGATCTTCAAATAATAAAGCAAATGGTGCGTACGTATAATAAATCAACCAACGAACAGTAAGAATACAAGCAACAACCACCCCGATAGTAAGCAAGACATTTCCAAGAGTAATAAGGGCATCATTTGTTACTGTTGTACCAAGAATTCCTAAACCAAATCCTGGAAGGGTAAGAATCCATGGAACAATAAGGACACATCCCAAAAGAAGATTGATGAAGACAAGAGACCAGAAAAATTTTTTCGAGATGTGAAATAATTCATTCAAGCTTATTTTCGTTTTTTCAAACTGGCTTCGTATGAGACGAACAAGACCAATAAAAACGAAAATACCAACAATGGGAGTAATAAGACCTGTATTGATAAGCCAAAGAGCAACAGCAAACGTTTCACTTTGAGTAAGAGCACGTTCTGAAAGAAGAGTTGAGGCATTTGGATAAATAGCAAGGGAAATAATTCCAAAAATAGTTGGAATAAATAACAAACAGGAAATACTCATGACTTCCACAAAATGTTTTCGAAAGTGTTCCCAGGAATGGTCGATGAGTTGGCCAACGGAAATGAGGGGCATAGGGAATGGTTAGGAGATAGGAGTAGATGTGAGGGATTAGGAGTTGGGCAAGAGACGTTTATTTAAAAAATGGTGAAACAAGGTTCCAAATTTGTTCATGGATTTCATCTCGAGAAAGCATCGCACCACTTTTTACACATTCCATGAGAGGATATTGAGGAAATCGTGAAGCTAAATGGAGATAGGCTTGTTCTGCTTGCTCAAGATGTTTTTGATTTTCTTCATGAATATCTCGCGTCATGCCATTTTTTATTCCTTCTTGTTCCGTACGTGTTCGAATGAGATCAATTGCAAAGGACGTTGGAACATGGAGGATAATATTGAGATCAGGGCGGGGAATATGAAAGAGATTAAATTCGAGATCATCAACCCAGGAAAAAAATGTTTCACGCTCATTGGTATCCGTAATTTTTCCTCCCTGATGTCCCATATTTGAACCAACATAGCGATCCGCAAGAACATGAATGCCATTTTCTAACCATGTACGTATTTGGTGGGATGCGTCATAACGATCAACAGCATAAAAAATAGATGACACATATGGTCCAACTTCGTGAGCTGTTCCATATTTGCCGGATAAATATTCTTCTGTTGGTCCTGCATTTTTTTTTCCATATTGAGGGAAAGAAATCGTTTCAAATGGAATTTTTTGCAACGCCAATCGTTTTTTCAAAAGATCAAATTGTGTTTTTTTTCCTGACCCATCTGTTCCGTCAATGACAATGAGAGAACCTTTATTTACAGACATACTCCCTATTATTATAGCAATTTTTTTAAATGAAACCAGTGGAACCAAATCCTCCACGGTTTGGTTGTGCGAGTATTTGTCCTTCTTCAAATTGGGCATGAGCGACAGGGACGAGAAATCCTTGAGCTAAACGTTCTCCTTTTTCAATATGATAGGTTTGTGTACCGAAATTATGCAATGCAAGACGCAATTCATCTTCAGGTCCGCAATAATCCTGATCAACGACCCCAATACCATTGCCAAGACGAATGCCTTTTTTGGCGTTTGAAGATCGTGGGGCGAGAATAATGGCATATCCTTCTGGAACACAGATAACAAGACCTGTTCGAAGCATTTTTGTTTCTCCTGGAGTAAGATCAGTTTCTTCAAAAACAGCAAGATCAAATGCAACCGCTCCGGGTGTTTTATACACAGGGAAAGGAACCTCCGGATCAAGTCGACGGATAATACATGGAATGTTCATAGATTCTCATTTTGCCTCATTTTTAGAGGTTTTATTTATCTTTATTCTAACGGAAAAAGATGTCTCTGGAAACCAATGCCTATTCTCTGATAAGGTGAAGAGGATTCTATGACACCATTTGACCTCCAATATAAACAAGCCATTCGAGATATTATGGATCATGGGTATGATGTTCCCAATCCGTGGTCTGGTCGAACACCCCGTATGTTACCAGGAGTGACATTGCGTGTTGATTTGAATGAGGGTTTTCCTTTGCTTACATTACGTAAAATTCCTTTGAAACTGTTTGTAGCCGAGCAAATTTGGTTTTTAATGGGAGAGAATAATCCAAAATGGCTTCAGTCGTTTACCAAGATTTGGGATGATTTTTTGGAAGAAGACGGGACGATTCAGGCTGCATACGGATATCGATGGCGACATCATTTTGGGCGGGATCAAATGGATGCATTGATTACGCATTTAACGGAAAACCCTCATTCTCGTCATGCGGTCATTGTGACATGGGATCCGTCTTCCGACGGGCTTGGAGTTGATTCGAAAAAGAATCTTCCGTGTCCATACACATTTACGGTAAACATCGCAGGAGGTCAGCTCCATCTTCATAACATCATTCGCAGCAATGATATGATGCTTGGTTGTCCGCACGATGTGGCTGGGTTTGCTCTTCTTCAATGTATTTTAGCTGAACGTCTCGGAGTGTGTCCTGGTATTTATACGCATTCTATTAGTAATGCGCATATTTATGATAATCATTTTGCCGCCGCTCGCGAACTATTGGAACGAGAGAATGACCATCCGCCTGTCTCCTGTGTTGTTCCGATTGGAGCGTATGATCGTGCTAAACAAGGGGATGAAACACTTGTGAATGAATTATATCGACAATTGCAGACTCAGTATGTTCCAATGCTGCCTATTCCAGGAATGGAAATTACTGTGAATGTCTATTAGGTATACGTGAGAATTTTTTATGCGTATCGTACTTATTGCTGCGATTTCTGTTGATGGAAAAATAGCAGAAAAAAAAGAACAGTCCTCGTTAGACTGGACTTCCAGGGAAGATGTTCAGTTTTTTATTCGTAAAACAAAGGAATTAGGGACTGTTGTCATGGGTCGTAAGACATTTGAAACCATCGGTCATGCCTTGCGTGATCGTCGAACGATTGTGATGACGCACCATATTCCTGAACAAACAGTTCCTGGTGTGGAATGGACAAATGAATCTCTATCTACGCTTGTTCATCGTTTGGAAAAAGAAGGAGTAGCGTCATTGGCAGTGATTGGTGGTTCAACGGTTTATTCAGAGTTTTTGAATGCTGGACTTATTCAAGAACTGTATCTTACAGTCGAACCTATTTTGTTTGGATCTGGGGTTCCACTCGCTTCTGAAACTGGACGCATACATTTAGAACTTCTTGAAACAGAATTACTTGGTTCTGGTTCTGTATTGTTTCATTATCAAACTTTGTCTTCTTAGAAGATTATTTTTTTATGAATGATATTGCATATCCATACCTTCCTCCTGATCGAGGTTTTTCTTATATCTCTGAGGAAAATCCATTTATGCAAGAAGCAAAGCACGCGCGTCAAACGCTTGCAGGAGACTCAATTTTTCCGGTTGGAACAGTTTTAGTTCGTGATGGAGAAATTTTAGCCAGAGCAGGGAATGGATATAATCGTGGATCAATTGTTCGTCATATTTGTCCAAGAGTGGTTTTCGAATGCCCAAGTGGACAAGGATATGATTTGTGTCATTTTCATGATCCAGACGGACATGCAGAACAAATGGTTATCAAAAAAGCCCGAGAATCTGGGATTGATCCGATTGATGCAGATATTTATACGTACGGCCATTGGTGGGCGTGTGAATCCTGTTGGAATGTGATGATGGAGGCAGGAATAAAAAATGTCTATGTTTTGGAAGATGCTCATGAACGTTTTACTCGTGAAAAAGTGTATGCAGAAGTTATAAAATCAACTGTTCGTCATGCCTATATTTCTGGAGCTCTTTCAGGACTTCCAGATGAAATGAAATCGACTCAAAAACGTTTGTACGAATTATTAGCTGATGTTTGTACAGAGGTCGGATGTGAGGCGTATGTTCCACACTTGCATACAGATCCAGAAGAACATCCGGACGCTTCAGCTTCAGAAGTGTATGCAATTGATATGGACAAAGTCGCAACACGTGATGTCGTTATTGCCGAGGTATCCTATCCTTCATTTGGTGTCGGAGGAGAATTAGTACAAGCGTTTGTGAACGAAAAGAAAATTGTGCTTCTTTCGAAAAAAGGAATGCGTATTTCTCGATTTGTATTAGGAAATCCGGCTGTGGTGTATCACATCGAATATGAAGATGAGACACAAGCGTGTCGGATGTTGAAAAATGTATTGAAACAAATTTAATTTGAAAGACCAAACTGTTTTTTCAGTTCATCCATACGACCTTGAATGAGTAACCGGCGTTCTTCTTCTTTATCAAGTTGAAATGTCGGTGATGATATTCCGCTATATTTGGCTTTGCTTAATCCATGTAGACAAGCTTCTTCTTCTGTGATTGGGGAAGAGAGCTCCTGAAAAAGAATCTGACAAATACGTTCTCCAGGATACACACGCAGGACTTGGTTTCCTGCTTCATTTTTCATGGGGAAAATAAGATGGCCTTTATATCCCGCATCAATAATGCCTGAAAGGGAAAGATCAATACCGCGTCGGTTGGTAGAGGTACGAGGAAAAAGAACAGCCATGAGATTTGGTGCGCGCATTTCGATGTGTTCCAAAGAAGTTGCGATAACAAATTCATTGGGGAGGATTTCAAAAAATTGTCCGGGTTTGAGACAGACTTCATCAAATTGTTCCTGTGCACTAATCGTTTCATCAATAGAAACCGTAATGGCTCGTCTTCCTGTTTTATCAAGTGCCCAATTTCGGGGAATAAAAAAATGAAACCCAAGGCGAAGATCCACAGCATGCGGTTGCAATTGGAATTGATCAACCATGGGATCAAAATCAATCAATCCGTGTTGCATTGCTTGAAGAATTTCTGGGCGAGTGAGAACAGCCATAATACGTTTAGATTACCTTACTATTTTAGAAAAAGAAAAGCCGTCCAAAGACGGGTGCTTTGAACGGCTATGATAAGAGACGTTTTCCAAGGGCAAGCTGTATTAACCAGTGAAGATCTTGAAGATCATTATCTTGGGCTGTCTGAGCAAACACAAGGGCAAGATGTTTCGCTTCCTTCACGTCTCCATGGTGAAGAAAAGTCAAAATGCGTAGTTTCAGAAGAGATGGGTGGCATACTCTTGGATGTATATAAGCCAGACGTTCTGCACGCATCTTGGCTTTTTCTTGTTCTCCAATCGTGAGATATGCCCAGATTGCATTTGTGTCGCGATCCATGCCGTGACGTCCAAGGAAGATGGGAGCATCTTCCAAAATACGTTTAGCAAGACCTTTACCATCACTATCTGAATTTGCATCATCTGCCATAGCGATATTTTCTGTGAGAGTTTCCGCAATCCAGCGTATCGGGGGCGTTGGCAGATGTTCCATTTTCACCTCCAAATATGAGACATGTCAGAAATTTTTTAAAAGAACAACGACATAGATGCTAGGACGAATCTGTTTGTCTGTCAATACAAAAACTGCCAGACGTATGTAGGCAGTTTTTGTGTGGTCTAAAAAATTTTTTTAGGTTGGAATTTCGATATGAATTCCAGGACCCATAGTTGAACAGATGACGGCATTGCGAATATAAATTCCTTTCGAAGCAGCTGGTTTATTTTTTCGAACTATTTCAACAAGAGCAAGAAGATTTTCTTTTAATTTGGGGATTTCGAATGACACACGACCAAATGTTTGGTGCACATTGCCTGTATCATCGTTCTTGAAGCTAATTTTTCCCGCTTTTTGTTCTTGAATCATTTTTGTCACGTTTGCGCCAATGGTATCTGTTTTTGGATTTGGCATCAGACCGCGCGGACCGAGGATTTTTGCCAGTTTCGCAAGTTTTGACATCATACCGGGAGTCGCGACTGCCACATCAAATTCAATGTGTTCCGTTTTCACCAATTGACCAATCAATTCTTCGCCACCGACGACATCTGCACCTGCCGCTTTTGCATCCGCTTCTTTTTCCGCTTCCACAAATGCCGCAACACGTTTTGTTCGACCTGTTCCATGTGGAAGACTCACTGTTCCGCGAACTTGTTGGTCGCCTTTGGTTGGATCAATACCGAGGTGAAGATGAAGTTCAACAGATGCATCAAACTTTTGAACAGAGCTCTGTTTGAGAAGAGTTAATGCTTCTTCAATCGGATAAACGCGTTTTGTATCAATGAGTTTTTTTGCCTCCTGGTAACGTTTGCTTGGCATAGAAATAACGTGGTTATAACGCTCTTTTTTGTGAGCTCCCACCTAGATAAAAAATTAGGCATTTTTTTCCTCTTGTTCTTCGGTCCAGTCGCGATAGACTACGCGCCAATGAAGCCAGAACAAGGGAGCAGCAACAAGAATCATCGCAATGTCACGCACAGCAGATTGTTGCTTGCGAACATGTGCACTTTTGATTTCATCTGTTTTCTGAATGTCACATGCTTCTTTGGTCTGTATCGTATTGTCGCAATAGGATGGATATTCAGGCGCATCTGCTGCGGAAAAAACAAAGGTACGCAACGTAATATTTAAGAGATCAGAAACAGAGAAAATAAGCATCATGAGTGTCACGAACGTCACAAGGACGAAATAGATACGCAAGATGACAGATCCACCTTTTGTCATAGGAAAATTTATTTAATTTCAACTCCCATTTGACGAGCGGTTCCAGCAATAATTTTCATAGCCTGTTCCACATCTGTGGTATTCAAATCCGGAAGTTTCTTTTCCGCAATTTCTCGTAATTGAGCCTGTGTGAGGTTTCCTTTTTTTTCCTGAAGAGGTTTTGCCGAACCTTTGTCTAAACCAGCTGCTTTTTTAATCAATTCTGAAGCAGGAGCGATTTTCGTGATAAAATCGAAGGTTCGATCTTCGTATACATTAATGATCACTGGAACAACTTCTCCAAGACGGCTCTGAGTGGCTGCATTGAATTTTGTAACGAAATCCTGAATGTTCAAACCATGTTGACCAAGGGCAGGACCGACTGGTGGAGCGGGAGTTGCTTTTCCTCCGGAAATTTGGAGTTTTATTTGGGTGGTTAATTTTTTGGCCATAGCGTTTTGTTTAATGGATTCTTTCGTCCATAGGCGAAAGTAACCATGCTATGAATTAAAAGTGGCTAGATTTTTTTTACCTGTAAGAAATCCAATTCCACAGGTGTTTCTCGACCAAACATATTGACCAATACTTTTACCTTTCCGCGTGCGTGGTCAATTTCAGAAACTTTTCCTTCGAAATTTTTGAATGGTCCATCGGTAATCTGAACAGGGGATCCGGGTTCGACATCCAATTTGTATTCTGGTTCTGACAATCCCATGCGTTTTTGAAGTGCTGTGATTTCTTCTTCGGAAACAGGTGTTGGTGTTGTTCCAGTTCCAATAAAACCTGTGACATTTGGCGTGTTACGAACAACATACCAAGAGTCATCTGTGACAATCATTTCAATGAGAACATATCCAGGAAAAACTTTTTCTTCTGTGACACGCCGCTTTCCATTTTTAATTTTGATTTTTTTCTCTTTTGGAACTAGAACATTGAATATTTTATCTTCCATGTCCATCGTATCAATACGTTGGTGGAGGTTTTCCGCAACGTTTTCTTCGTAACCGGAATACGTATGAATGGCATACCACCGGCGACCATGTTTGGCTATTTGTTTTGGCATAGCTTGCCTATTTTTAAGAAGCGAGGTCGATGAGTTTATTTAATCCCAAGGTAAATGTCCAATCAAGAAAGGCAATGAATGCGGCAAGAATCGTACACCCTATGATAATGAGAAGAGAGTAACGAAATGTTTCCTTGCGTGAAGGCCAGGTGACTTTACTGAATTCTTCTTTAGATTCCCGGAGATAGGTGAGAAGATTGAACCGTTTTTGAGTGGTTTCTTGTGTCATATGTGTTCAATAACCGGTTTTTAACAGAAAAGTCTTTCTTTAGTTTAGAACAAATTTTTCTATTTTAAAACCCCCGTCGGGGGTTCAATAGCTCTATTAAATCATATATGTGGCTGATTGGCAAGAGAAAAATGACAAAAAAAGAAAAAACGGGTTAAAAACCCGTTTTTTCTTTTTAAATATCCAGATTTTGGACATTTTTTGCATGAGTTTGGATAAAACGTTTTCTCGGAGCCACATCGGATCCCATAAGAATATCGAACATCTCATCTGCTTTTTCCGCATCCGGAATGGAAATTTGTTTCATAACACGCGTCGCAGGATCCATGGTGGTTTCCCACAACTGATCCGGATTCATTTCTCCAAGACCTTTGTATCGTTGAATGTTGATTTTTGGACCTTTTGATTCTGTGACTAAATTTTCTACGGTTTCTGAGTCTCTTGTTTCTTCTACCACTTCTCGAATTTGGACATTTTTGTCTTTAGAAAGTTCCTCAATATATTGTTTTTTCTCTTCATCTGAATAAATCCAACGAACCGTTTTTCCAAATTGCACGCGATAGAGAGGGGGTTTAGCAATATAGATGTGGTTTTGGAGAATCAGTTCAGGGAAGTAGCGATAGAAAAGAGTAAGGAGGAGTGTGCGAATATGGGCACCGTCGACATCAGCGTCTGTCATGATAATGACGCGATGATAACGTAATTGTTCAATGTGAAATGCATCACCGATATTTGTTCCGATGGCAATGATGAGAGATTTAAGTTCGTTGTTGGTGAGCATTTTGTCAAGTCTGGCGCGTTCGACATTCAAAATTTTTCCGCGTAATGGAAGAATGGCTTGGGTCTCACGATCCCGACCTTGTTTGGCACTGCCACCGGCTGAATCACCCTCGACAATAAATAGTTCAGATTGGCTTGGATCTTTGGAAGAGCAGTCTGCAAGCTTTCCTGGGAGGGTGAGACCTTCCAAGGCTCCTTTACGTAAAACTGTTTCCCGTGCGGCGCGTGCAGCGGCGCGTGCTTGAGCGGCAAGAACACATTTTCCAACAATAGATTCTCCATCTTGCGGATGTTCTTCAAGAAAAATACGGAATTGTTCGCCAAAAACGCTTTCGACCGCTGTGCGTGCTTCCGGATTTCCGAGTTTTGCTTTTGTCTGACCTTCAAACTGTGGTTCCTTAATTTTAATGCTAATAACTGTTGTGAGACCTTCGCGTACATCTTCTCCGGTCAAGTTTTGATCTTTTTCTTTTAGAAATCCTTTGGTTCTTGCGTAGGTATTTAATTCACGAGTGAGGGCTGCACGAAATCCGATCAAGTGCGTTCCGCCTTCCGGGTTATAAATATTGTTTGCAAAACAGAAAATAGATTCATGATATTCCTCTGTATATTGCAGGGCCACCTCAATATCCATGTCTGAGGGTTCATCATGTTTGGCAACATAAAAGACATTTTGATGTTTGGCTGCTTTTCCGTGGTTAATATGCCGAACATACGAAGCAGCTCCTCCTTCAAAATAAAAGGCATAAGAGGTTTCCTCTCCTTTTACTCGATCATCGTGGACTTCGATGAGAACTTTTTTTGTGAGGTACGCTTGCTGACGCAAGTGATCCAAAATGGTATCTCGATCAAATTCAGTTGTTTCAAAAATCGTTTTATCCGGTTTAAAAAAAATGGTGGTTCCCGTTCCGGAAATTTTTTTGATTGGCTCAACCTTGGTGAGAGGTTTGCCATATCCATATTCTTGAGACCAAAGTTTTCCATCGCGTTTGACTTCAGCGCGTAATGATTCGGATAACGCGTTTACAACAGAGACACCAACTCCGTGAAGACCTCCGGAAACTTTATATCCGCCACCGCCAAATTTGCCTCCCGCATGCAGTTTGGTCAACACAAGTTCCAAAGCGGATTTTTTATATTGAGTGTGGATATCAACAGGAATTCCACGACCATTATCTTCGACGGAAACCCATTGGTCAGGAAGAAGGTGAATAATAATTTTTGTGGCATGGCCTCCCATGGCTTCGTCAATACAGTTATCAACAACTTCCCAAACCAAATGATGAAGTCCACTCACTCCTGTGGAACCGATATACATGCCCGGACGTTTGCGTACAGGTTCGAGACCCTCCAAAACGGTAATTTGTTGAGCCCCATATTCGGCGGTATTTACATTTTTTTTGTTTGCCATAGCAAAAAAGACATCAAGATAGCTGAATCACGGTACAAGAATACCATATCGTTTCTGTTCTATCCATGTATTCCATGGATCCGTGTCCTTCGAATCGTTATCTGGGTTTGGTATACTGGTGCGGTATGGCAAATGGGTTGTTGCGTGAAGAAGAAAAGGAATTTAAGACGTTTTATAAACGTGCCCTCTGGTGGGTGGAACATCGGGAAATATTGAAACAGATCGGACTGATTTTTTGGATGATCTGTGATGCTATTTTGATTATCTACGCGTCCTGGGGATTGATAGACGGATTTGTTTTGAATAGTGATTCTGAAAATCGATATGTTGCAACAGCCGCTATTGTTGGACAAACAGATTTGCATGCCTTTACAAGAGCGCATGCTGCCAAACCAATTGGAGTGGGAGAAACATCTGTTTTTCCTCTGAGTGATCGTCGATATGATTTTTATACGTCCATCTCTAATCCAAATACGAGTTGGTATGCAGATTTTGAATATACGTTTTCTTTCAAAGACGGGGAGACAACAACACAAAACGGATTTCTCCTTCCTGGGGAAGAGAAGCCGCTTGTTTTTCTTGCTCATACAGCACCAACTCGTCCAATGTCGGCAGGTGTGCGTCTTTCAAATGTTCATTGGCATCGAATCGACCGTCATGTGATTCCAGATTATGAACAATGGTATGCAGATCGAATGAATTTTTCTTTTCAAAATATTTTATTTACCAAAGATTTGCAGGTGGATAGTCAGACCATTGGTCAGGCAAGTTTTGAGGTAAAAAATCGTTCGGCTTTCAGTTTTTGGGAACCGAATTTTTTTATTCTTCTTTTACGCGGTAATAGCGTTGTCGGAGTCACTCGAACCACCCTGGAACAATTCAAGACCGGAGAGATGCGAGAGGTAAAAGTGAATTGGTTTGGTCCTTTGCCTGCGGTCTCTAAAGTGGAAGTGATTGCGGAAATGAATCCGTTTGATAAAGATGTGTTCATGTCACTCGGAAAATAAACATGCTAAGAGAGTGCGTTTTTATGTCGCGTTTTTTTGCGTTTTGTCGGCGAGCTGATTGGTTACTCCTCTTGGCTACGGTTGCACTCGTAAGTTTTGGTTTTTCTGCCATGTATTCGATCACCCTTTCCCAATCCGGAACCGGGGGAGGCTTTCTTCAAAAACAATTGATCGCGTTTGGAATTGGCATTATTTTTTTTCTTTTCATGGCTCGTGCCAATTATCGACTTTTGCGCAGTTATAGCATTCTCTTTTATATCGGAGCGTTGCTTAGCCTAATCGGAGTTCTTTTTTTGGGGATAACGAATCGCGGAACAACCGGCTGGTTTGTAATTGGAAGTTTCCATTTTCAACCAGTGGAATTTGCGAAACTCGCACTCGTCATTTTACTCGCGCGTTATTTTAGTGAGCAAACACGAAGACCACTTGGATTGCGAGCGTGTTTGGAAAGTGGTTTTCTTACCTCACTTCTCGTTGGATTCACTCTTCTTCAACCAGATCTTGGTTCTGCATTATTACTTGTGGGAACCTGGTTTCTTTTGTTGATATTTGTTGGGATAAAAAAACGTTATCTTTTTGGTTTTATAGGAATTGGAGTGATTATCTGTGCTTTTTCATGGCAATTTCTTCTTGCAGATTTTCAGCGTGCGCGTTTGCGTACCTTTCTAGATCCAGCCGCTGATCCGAGCGGACAAGGATATAATGTTCGCCAGGCCGTCATTGCGGTGGGAAGCGGACAGTGGTTTGGTCGCGGTCTCGGGTTTGGTTCACAAAGTCAATTGAAATTCATTCCTGAAAGTCAGACAGATTTTATTTTTGCTGTCATTGCGGAAGAATTTGGGTTTGTGGGAGTTCTGGTTCTTCTCAGTGCATTTTTTTTGTTATTTCAACGTCTTTTACATTATGCATCGCTCACATCTGATGATTTTACAAGTGCGCTTTTAATCGGAATTGGTTCTCTGCTTTTTTTGCAATTTCTTGTCAACGTCGGGATGAATATAGGTCTTTTGCCTGTGACAGGTATTGCATTGCCCTTGGTGAGTTATGGAGGAAGTTCACTTCTGATGACTCTTGCCATGCTGGGAATTGCCGAAAGTGTTGCGATTCGAATGGCTGGATCGCGTCCACTTTCTTCTTTAGATAAAACATGGTAGAGTCCAAAGGATTTTTTTGTTTTCGTATGTCTCGTACATCAAAGGATTCTTCAACGAATTTTTGGCGCGATGGTTTGAAAATCGCGTCTTATTGTCCGTTATGTGAATCTCATTCAAATCCCATGGATACCCGTGTCATTGGAGAAGATGAAGAAAGCCGTTTATTGTTTATTCGTTGTCATAAGTGTGCAAATTCCATTTTGACCATTGTCCTTATTCATAAGGGGGGAATGAGTTCTGTAGGACTTGTGACTGATTTAACCTTTGAAGATGTTCTCCGATTTCGTAAAGGACGACGAATATCAACAAATGATGTTTTGGCTATGCATGAATGGCTTACAAGTAGTCGATTTTCTACGTGGTTGTCATCTCAATCATGATTTTTTGCTTATCTTGACAATTTTGATTCTGTTCGGCACAATGGCGCCACTTATTGATAGGTTTTTCCTCTTTTTGATTTATGCAGACAATTACTCTTCAAGCCGTGAAACGAACGCTTTCCGGTCGCAAAACATTTAAACTTCGCAGCCAGGGACAAGTTCCAGCTATTTTGTATGGAGTTGGAACAGAACCTGTTTCCATTTCTCTTGATCGTAAAGCGCTCATCAGTGCTTTTCGTGAATCTGGGGAAAGTACACTTGTTGATCTTTCGATTGAAAATACATCTCCAATAAAAGTTTTGATTCAGGATTTGCAATACGATCCGCTTCGTCATGAATTGATTCATGCAGATTTTCGAAGTGTTGATTTGTCAAAAACCGTTCGAGCAGAGATCAAACTCCATTTTGTGGGAGAAGCGCCGGCTGTAAAAGCTCTTGCTGGTATTTTGGTTCATGCTGCTGATTCAATTGAGGTTGAGGCCTTTCCACAGGCACTTGTATCATCCATTGATGTTGATATTTCTGTTCTTCAAACATTTGATGATGTGATTCATTTGTCTGATATCAAATTTCCAGAAGGAATCAAGCCTGTTGATGAGTTGGAAACAACGATCGCTGTGGTTACTCCACCACGTTCAGAAGCTGAATTGGCTGACTTGAATAAGACGGTGGATGTTGATGTAACGGCAGTCGAAGTTGCGAAACGTGAGAAGAAAGAAGAAGAACCGGCAGAAGAAAAGAAATAGACAAGAAATAAAAACGAGGCATATGATATGCCTCGTTTTTTGTATTCAGAAACAGATGTTACAATACTCCTACTTATGTCAAACATATTAACGAACCATTCATTTTTTTCTCGAATTCGTGAGTGGTTTTTTTCTTTTTCAAAACAGACGAAATATTCGATCGCAGCCATTGCCGGCATTGGAATTGTCCTTTGTGGTGTTGCTTTTTTCTTCATGCAAAAGAATCGTCCTTTGCCGTCTACAAAACAGGAATTTGGTTCTGTTATTTCTCCCCAAACAATGTCTCCTCCTTTGTATCATCATCCGCTTACAGGTGAAATTTTTGAACAAGAAGTATCTGCACCAGTGGTTTTTGGTGTGATGGTGGAAAATTCAGCAGATTCATGGCCGCAGTCCGGACTGGATGGAGCATTTCTTGTGATCGAAGCACCTGTGGAGGCTGGTATTCCTCGTTTTTTGGCTTTTTATGATGGTGCAAATGTTTCGGTTAAAAAAATAGGACCTGTTCGTTCTGCTCGTCCATATTATGTTGATTGGGTTCAGGAATTTGAGGCACTGTATGCACATGTGGGAGGATCAGATGCTGCACTTAATTTGATTTCTTCGAATGGAACGCATGATTTAAATGAATTTTGGAATGGACAATTTTTTTGGCGTTCCAGCGATCGAAAGGCTCCACACAATACCTATACCTCTACAGAGCGTCTGCAACAGGCATTAGAACAAAAAAAACAGACATTCAAAACAGAATATTCTTTCTGGAACTTTAAAGATGATGCTCCAAATCCAACAGAGAAAGGGAAGTCTATCATTGTTGATTTTTCCTCTCCTTTATATCGTGTTGTCTGGAATTATGATGAAGAAAAAAATATGTACGCTCGTTTACAAGCAGGGCATATTCATTCGATGCAAGATGGAAAGGTGATTGAAGCAAACAATGTTGTCATCGTTGTCACTTCCGTTGAGATTATTGATGCGGTTGGTCGTCGAAAAATTCAAACAATTGGAGAAGGAGATGCATTTATTTTTCAAGATGGTCGTGAAATAAAAGGAACATGGCGAAAATCTTCTGCGAAAGATCGTCTTCGTTTTTATGATGAAAGCGAAACAGAAATTCAATGGAATGCAGGCAAGACTTGGATTGAAGTTGTTCCTTCTTTGGATTCGATTATTTTTGAGAATACATCGTCTTAAAGTTCTGTAACAACTACACGATCAAATCCATCCAAATCTTTCAAAATACGCGGTGATGCATTTGGAAAATCATGTTGAATAAGAGGAATAATTCGTCCAATTTGTCCAGGGTCGATTTCAATGAGAGTTGTGAGAGAAAGGGGAAGTTCTAAACGAGCACGAAAAATTTGGCGAAAAAATTTCCAATATGCATCGAGTCCATCCATACCTGCTTCTAATGCTTCGCAAGGTTCGTAATCTCGCATCTCTGATTGAGCTGTCTGCCATTGAAAGGTAGTGAGGTATGGGAGATTTGCACAAAGAATAATATGTTGTGGAACAGGTTTGTTTGTTTGTGAAATACATTTAAGTACCTCAAGAATAGGTTGTAAAAGATCTCCTTGTTGAAAAACGATATGTGATTCCATCGAGTGTTGAATCGCGTTTTGAGATGCAAGAGCAAGAGTATTGTTGTTGATATCTGTTGCGATAACAGGGAGTCCACTTTCTGCTGCTAAGGTGACCGCAATAGCTCCACTGCCTGTTCCAATATCCGCAAACCAAGTTGTGGAAGAGTTTGGTATTTTTGCAATTCGTAATGCTTCTTCTACAAGAGTTTCTGTAGCAGAACGGGGAATCAGAGTAAAACGATTGACCTGAAACATTCGTTTGTAAAATTCTTTTTCGCCAACAATGTAGGCAACGGGTTCGTGAAGAATGCGTCGTTCGATCATACGTTCGAAACGCTCTTGTTCATGCGGTCGCAATTCATGGTCAAAATGTGTAAAAAGCCAAGATTTTGAAACACCTAAGGCAGATGCAAGGAGAACTTCCACATCAAGCATAGGAGAATCTAATTGGTGTCCTGTTTCTTCATCTGTATCTCGATGTTCTTTCAGTTTGTGGTTTGCCCATTGAAGCGCTTCCATGACAATCATACGAGATTAGTGTAGCATTTTTTTGTGTAAAAAAAGAAAAACCGCAGTGTGAACTGCGGACTATTTTGTTTTTCCTACTGGTGGAAGTAGGGTGACTGTCTGAGAGCAGCCACTTCTTCCTGAAGGAGAATGGCTTGAGAGACAAACTGAGGACCCCCATTTTCGCACATTAAAGTGGGACGTCCATCATCGGGAACATGCGGAAGACTGAACGCATGCCCCATTTCATGTATAAGTGTACTCAGCCCATACTCATCCTTGAGGATGTTAATGGGAATCATGGCGTGACCACTGAATCCGGCTGAGTAATCAACTCCACAGTGTCTTCCAAGTCCGATTGCGTCGGAAAATTTGAAGGATGATGGAACAATGATAATGGACACACCTTGTGCCTCATTGTCACAGGTAAGACCAAGCTCTCCTGTGACTCGCCCCCAGACATCCTCCTGGTAATAGGAGGCATTTTTTGTCCCAGTTTTTGTCGAAACTGAGAAATCAAATGTCCCAATCCCTTTTGATCGGAACCAGTCACGAGCCTGTTCCATTCTTCTTCGTAAAAGATTCAGATCAGGTTGAACGCCACCTTTTGGAATAAAATAGACAGTCCGGATGGTTGGAACTATTTTTCCAACTTTTGAGGTTCCTTCATTTACAGGTGGCTCCTTTACGGACTCATCCGGAAAACAGACCGAGAACTCCCAAGGCAGTGGTGGTGGAGGTTGATAGGAACCAGACAAATCACCCCATCCGCCTCTCCTTATTGATGTTCTTGAAGACTCCTCTCTTTCTCCAGGATAGTAAGGAGCTCTCATATAAGCGGACTGCTCTGGTGGTCGATCTTCTCGAACCCACTTCGCTTCAAGAGCAGCACGCTCTTTTTTGATTGCTGCAAGTTGGATTACGAGTTCTCGGCGTTGCTGGATTTGAGTTCCTGTTCCTGACGCCTTGATTTTGCTTGTAGCGATTAGGGTTTCCTGTTTAGCCCTCAATTGTTTCAAATCGTGCTGATAAGCTTTGTCGCCTTCGTTGGTAGTGATGATCGTATCGATCGCGGAAAGCTCTTTTTCAGCCGCGCGATATGTATTTTTTGCATTTTTGCAGGAAATTATCAGTTCATCTGTGGTCGGAAGCGCGGTCAGCGAGGCATTTGCAGTTTGCTCACGTGTTTCGAACACGGCTCGTTGTCGGGCTCGATACGCATTTTTTGCCTCCTCTAAAGAGGAAGATTCTTGAGCAGATGTAGTCGTTGCCATCCCAATCATCATTCCTACGAGAAGAATGAGGAAAATTTCCCATTTTTTCATTTTTTTCTCCTATCTCGAGAATTTCGTGTTTTTCCGCAGATAACCATTTTCTTTGGATTTTCACGAAAAAAAGTAAAAAGAACTCTGTGTGACCGAAATTTATCGTATTTTTATGTTTTTGTCAAGTATTTATGACAATTATTTTTTGCTAATTCGTATTCCTCTAATGTTCCAACTGGTTGCCAAAACGAAGCTGTTTCCAGTTTTATGGGACAATCACGACTCATGGCAACAAGTGTATGGGGCAAGCTGTATTCTTTTTGATTATGAACTGTGATTTCCGCTAATGGATAGCGAAAGAAACGTTCGTCAAGAATATAGGCGCCGCAGACACGTTGTTTGATTTCGTGTGATGGGGCATTGGATTCAAACCCAGCAAACAAACCTGTTTCATCTGCAAGCGCGGAAAAGGTAATAGAGTCCTTTGTCGGAGAGACAAGAATAGCAAGAGGATGGGCGATCAATCGTTCAAGATCTTTTTTTGTATAAAGATCATCTCCATTGAGAATGAAAAAACGTTCATGCAAATATTGTTTGAGAAGATGAATTGCACTTCCTGTTCCGTCTAATGGATTTTGAACAACATAATGGATAGTTTTTCCATGCCATATTCCGCCTATGCGATCCATGATTTGTTCCTTGAGATACCCGACAACAAGAAAAATTTCTTGAATTTCTTCTGGGAGTGCTTCCAAAATATGTTCGAGTAAAGGAATTCCATTTAAAGGAAGAAGAGTTTTTGGAGTTGTCTCGGTCAAAGGACGCATGCGCAGTCCTTTGCCTGCCGCAAGAATAACAGCCTGCATATTATGCTTCATCTGTATCTGTTTCATTGATCCATGCTTGGTTTGTATCTGCTGTTTTTAATGCAGAAAAAATATCCGTAAGATCACCGTCGAGGATGGTTGGTAAATTATGAAAATTTTGTCCAATGCGATGATCTGTGAGACGGTCTTGTGGAAAATTATAGGTCCGAATTTTTTCAGAGCGCTCTCCACTTCCGATTTGTCCACGACGAGCTTGTTCACGTTCTTTTCTGGCTTGTTCTTGTTCGTGGGCAAAGAGACGAGCGCGCAAGATTTGCATGGCTCGTTCACGATTTTGTTGTTGACTGCGTTCGTCTTGGCACGAAACCGTAATCCCTGTAGGAAGATGAGTCATGCGGATAGCAGAATAGGTGGTGTTCACGCTTTGTCCGCCATGACCGCTTGCGGTTGATGTTTCGATTTTTAAGTCTTTTGGTTCAATATGAATATCAAGATCTTCTGCTTCAGGGAGTACAGCGACCGTAACAGTTGAAGTGTGAACGCGTCCTTGTTTTTCGGTTTCCGGAACCCGTTGGACTCGATGAACCCCACTTTCATATTTCATGGTGCTGTACACATTTTTTCCTGTAATCGTAAAAATGACTTCTTTGAATCCGCCAAGATCATTTCGATTCGATGACACAAGGACCAACTTCCATTCTTGACGTTCAGCATATCTGGTGTACATGCGTAATAATTCGGTTGCAAAAAGGGCTGCTTCATCTCCGCCTGTTCCGGCACGAATTTCAACCACGATATTTTTTTTATCTAATGGATCAGGAGGAACAAGAGCAAGAGTAAATACTTCTTCTCGTTTTGGAAGTCTAGCATTCCATTCTTCCATTTCAGCACGAATAAGTGTTTTCCATTCTTCGTCATCAGATTCAGATAAGGTTTGTTTTGCCTCCTCAACCATACGCAATGCATGGATATAGGATTCTCCCGCATCAACAATTTCCTTGAGGTCAATATATTTTTCATGAGTCTCTCGAAGTTTTTTTGTATCAGAAAGAACTGCTGGATCTCCAAGTTGAGTTTCCAGTTCTGCGAGTTCGGATTTCTTTTTTTGCAGAGCTTCCTGAAGATTCATAGAATGAAATAAAAAACGTCTTTCACAACAGGAAAGACGTTTTTTTCATATCTTAAGCTTTTTCGGTTCCGGCATCTGCTTTTTTGGATGCTTTTCGAGCAGCCCGTTTTTCCTGTTTTTCTTTTTTGTTGCCGACCCCAGCTGTTTCTTTGCGACCCATGCGAGCAACGAATTTTTCTACGCGACGTGCGGTGTCGAGCATTTTTTGCTTTTCACCAGTATAGAACGGATGGCATGCTGCACAAAGTTCCACATGGATTTCTTTGACCGTGGAGCCGACATCATAGAGAGCACCGCAGGCACAGACAATTTTAGCATTTTCGAAGTATTCTGGATGGATAGTTTTCTGCATATGACGTTTTTAGAACAGGGCGAACTGTACCAGCAGGGAGCAGGGTTGTCAACCGTTTTGACTGTTTCTTACAATTTAGTCTGAAGATAGGCAATAAGGACAAGTTGGGCGAGTAAAGCGTAATAAAGAGGGACATCTCCTTTGCGTTTTACCCAGAAATTGTGGAAGAAAAAGTGCAAGTGGAAAAACCAACGCAGATAACGGGATTTTGTAAGATCGTATAAACCAACAAGCAAATCTGGAAGCACAGAACCAACAATTCCCCAGGTAAAATTACGTATACTTACGATATCTTTTACATTGAATAAAATCATGACAAAGACCATGGCAATGATCGCATCGACCATAACGTATGCCATGGCGCGTTTACGGTTGCGTTTATGGATACGAAAATTATCTGCGAGATCACAGTCACCGTGCGGAATCATGTCAACGAGTAAATGAACAATGAAACCGGTTACGAATGCAGCAATAGGGTTGAGAATGGCGTGGCCAATGACGGCCCCCATGGTTGCATGAGTTGTCAGAGTCATAGATTAGACCAGTATATCAGGATAGGACTTTTTTCGGAAGAATTTTTTTGAATGTGGGCAAATATCAATGTTTTTCAAATAAAAAATCCCTGTAAAAAGGGATCTGGTGCCGGGAGAGGGACTCGAACCCTCAAGGACTTGCGCCCACGGGATTTTGAGTCCCGCGCGTATACCAATTCCGCCATCCCGGCGATTGCGCCGAATACCATATCACACAGTTGCGACAATTTCAAATTCTTGATATTCTGCCCGCGCGGAAATGATTTTTTGTAAACGAAAGAGTAAAATTATTTAAAAACTCCAGATACAAGGCGCAGGGAAAACAGTGAGGAGACGTACTTTATAAAGTACGTTGATGAGCTGTAAGGACCCTGCAACGCAGTAGATGGAGGAATTTGAATAATTTTAAACATGGCGGGGTAGCTCAGTTGGCTAGAGCGTGGGACTCATAAGCCCGAGGTCGTGGGTTCAATCCCCACCCCCGCTACCAAATTTGTTTTCATTGACGTTTTCATATAAGCGATTTATACTCACGCCGCGGGGTAGAGCAGCCTGGCAGCTCGTCTGGCTCATAACCAGAAGGTCGTGGGTTCAAATCCCGCCCCCGCAACCAAAAATTCCCCTCGTTTTTAAGCGAGAGGAATTTTTGTTTTTGAATAATTGCTAGTGGTTCGGTATACTATTCTCGATGTATGGCACATGTTATTTCGGTGGTTAATCAAAAAGGGGGAGTGGGGAAAACAACCACCTCTTTGAATTTGGCTGCTTTTTTGGCAGATGCAGGCAAGTTTGTTTTGCTCATTGATTTAGACCCGCAGGCAAATGCGACCTCTGGTCTTGGAATCGATTATGCTTCGATTGAAGCGGGTGTGTATGAAGGGATGCTCGGGTTGCGTCGGCTTCGAGAACTGATTCTTCCGACAATACATGAGGGATTGAAAATTATTCCTGCCACCCCCGCGCTTTCTGGTGCAGCGATTGAACTCGTGAATGCAGAAGAACGTGAACATTTTTTGCGCAAAGCATTGCTTGAAGTGCGCAATGATTATGATTACGTGATCATTGATAATCCGCCTTCTCTTGGACTTTTGACGGTAAACGCACTTACCGCAGCCGAATCTGTGTTGATTCCAGTTCAGGCAGAATATTATGCTTTGGAAGGATTGGGGCAGCTACTTGGGACAGTCGATTTGGTGCGTGACCAATTGAATCCAGATCTCAAAGTGATGGGTGCAGTGATTACAATGTATGACACACGAACCAGGCTGTCTAAGGAAGTCTTGCAGGAACTGTATAAATTTTTTCCAGATAAAATTTTTCGATCCGTTATTCCAAGAAGTATCCGTTTGGCTGAAGCGCCTTCGTTCGGTAAAACAATTTTAGGATACGATCCGTCTTCAAAAGCAGCGAAGGCTTATGAGCGTCTCGCACGCGAATTACTTTTTCGTGAACAAAATCGTCTTTCTTTTTAAATATGAAACCTGTTCTTGGACGCGGACTCGGATCTCTTATTCCGCAAAAAAAAATCCTCTCTTCTCCTCCATCTCCATCGCTTAATTTGCCGGTTGGAACAATGGTTATTGACATTCCTATAGAAACAATTGTTCCTAATTCACATCAGCCTCGTACCTATTTTGCCCCTGAAGAATTGAATGATCTTGTTGAATCTGTTAAAGCACATGGTATTTTACTTCCGCTGGTTGTGACACGAAAAGATGATGGATATGAATTGATTGCTGGTGAACGTCGTTTGCGTGCGGCAAAACTTGCAGGTTTTTCCACTGTGCCTGCATTGGTTCGAGATGCAAATGAACAACAAAAATTAGAACTGGCCTTAATTGAAAATATCCAACGTCAAGATCTCAACGTTTTGGAAGAAGCAACCGCTTTTCGAACGTTCATAAATGAGTTTGATTTGACGCAGGAAGAAGTTGCGAAACGAGTAGGGAAGAGTCGATCTGTGGTGGCGAACACATTGCGTTTGCTTGAACTTCCTGAGTTTATGCAACAAGCACTTCGAGAAGGAAAGATCAGTAAAAGCCATGCACGCACCCTTTTATCTGAATCAGATCCAGAAAAACAACGTGCTTTGTTTGAAGCGATGATACGCGGAGAAGTGACCGTTCGTGCGGCAGAACATTCGGTGTCTGCTCATCAGCGTTCGGCTCCCGGTACAAGACGTGGAGACCCGAATCTTATTGATTATGAACGTCAGTTGCAGGAACAATTTGGAACAAAAGTTGAAATTCGCGAGCAGAAAGGAAAAGGAAACATTACATTTCATTTTTATTCGAAAGATGATTTGAGAGAACTCTTGCGACGATTCGCAAATTTATAAAAAATCTCCCTCTGAAAACAGGGGGATTTTTTTAGAGTTTTGTTTTTGATTTTGGCAGGACGTTTCGAAGCCAAGCACCCATCACATGTTTTTGTTTATCTTTGATTTTTGAGCGCGCGTGTTGGGTCTTGACGAATTTTAACCAATCAGGATTTGGACCTTTACGATTTTTGTCTGTGATGATGTCTACAATATCTCCGGATTTGAGAGCAGAATCCAAGTTTACAAGTTGATTGTTTACACGGGCTGCTGTGCACTTGTTTCCAATTTCGGTGTGAATGGCAAAAGCAAAATCAATCGGAGTAGCGCCTTCCGGAAGATCAATCACGTCTCCTTGAGGAGTAAAAACAAAGATGCGATCTTTAAATGCATCTATTTTTAGCACCTCAAGTTGTTCAAGAAAATCGGATTTGCTTGCGAGTTCTTTTTGAATAACAACAAGTTCTTCCATCCAGTGAAGATTTTTTTGTGGAGTTACTCCTGTTTCTTTATATCGCCAGTGCGCGGAAATACCATATTCCGCTAACTCATGCATTTCACGTGTGCGAATTTGAAATTCAGCCACGTCACCATTTTCACAAAAGACACTTGTGTGCAACGATTGATATCCGTTTGGTTTTGGTTGCGCAATGTAATCTTTAATGCGGCGGGGAACTGGAACCCAATGTTGGTGAATGAATCCAAGAACTGCGTAACATTCTGCGACATCTTCTACCACAATACGGATGGCAATGAGGTCATACACTTTACTAATGTCGTTTTGGTAGCGCTGCATTTTTTGATACAGACTATATAAACGTTTGACTCGACCGTGAATCTCTACATGAGCAAGTTTTGCATCTCGTAAAATTTGTTCTGCCTTTTCAATAAGTTTTGTGACAGACGCGCCTTTTTCTCGAACTTTTGTTTCCATGATTTGTCGCATCCAATCAAATTCTTTTGGAAAAAGATATTGAAATGCAAGGTCTTCAAGATCTCCTTTCATTTCGGACATGCCAAGACGATTGGCAATCGGTGCGTAAATTTCTAAAGCTTCACGAGCTGTACGTTCTTGTTTGTGAACAGGCATGGCATAGAGTGTTTGCAGATTGTGCAGACGGTCAGCAAATTTGATAAAAATAACACGCACGTCACTTGCCATTGCTAAAAACATCTTGCGCATATTTTCAACATAACGATCCACTCCTCGATATACCACTTTTTTCAATTTGGTGACACTTTCAACAAGTGACGCAATATCATCTCCAAAATTTTTGCGAATGTCCTCAATGTCAACCTCACTGTCTTCCGCAACATCATGCAAAAGACCTGCAGCAACGACGTTGAGGTTCAAGCCCATTTCTGCCAGTTTATATGCGACAGCCAGAGGATGAAGAATATAATCATGACCTGTCAAGCGTTTTTCTCCTTGGTGCGCTTCATTGGCTAAATGATAAGCTCGCCGGATGAGATCAACATCCGGATTCATATAGTTTTTTTCGACTATTGAAAGCAGATCTTCAATTGTGCGGGAATTTTCTGGCATAGGTGCATGATTTAGAGTAGAAGGGTTTCTCTTATCTGTAAAGATTTTTTCTTTCTTTTTCTTTTTTTGAAAAAGATTTTATTGACGGAACAGAAAATTTCAGCTAAAATATAAGTAATTTATTGAATTTTTGTGTATGTCAAATCCAGAACGAGGAGGATCTCCGTCTGAAGGAGAGCGTAAATTTTTGCGTGAATCATCTGAACGTGAACGTGTTTCCAATCGAGGAGAGGTGGGAGAAAAACGAAAAGAAGGAATTGGACATGAGCAATTGATTCAGGCAGAAATTGCTCGTGCACATCGCCTTGCATCAACAAGATCAGTCAGAGAGACTGGAGATATTGTTGTTCATCCAGAAAATGGGCGTGAACAAGGGGCTCGTGCAGATGTCCTTGTTCGTGATACAACAGGTAATTTTGTTTCTCTCCAAGAGATTGTTCCAGAGGCTCAAGGAATTCAAGTTGTTTATGGACGTGAAATTGCGGTTGATCCTGATTCAAATGAGGTCACTGTTCCTGTTGATTTTCATTCATCTGATTTGCCGTATGTCATTCGTGAATTGCTTCGTGCTGGTCATCGGACAAAAGCACGAACCGGAAAAGGAGAATCTGAATTTGCCTCTGCTCTTGAGAAAGAGTGTAAAACACGAAAAGCATTAGAGGATGGTCTTGAAGAGATAATGAAAAACGTGCGAGGAATAGATATTCCAGAGTTAGAAGCACGATATCGTTTATTGGAAACAGAGCATGCAAAAGCAATGGGTGTTGCAGAAAAAGCTCTTGATAAATTGATGGGTGTGGGGGCGAGTGCCTACCAAGAGATGACGAATCGTGATGTATATGAGACAGCCGGCGGAGTTGATACTTTTCGAAAAGAGCTTCGACAGCAGCTTTTAGAAAAACAATCATCTTTAGTTTTTCCGTATGATGAAAAAGGAAACCGATTCCTTTTAGGAACACCAGCAGAAGGAGCCGAACATCTGTGGGAAATGTCGACAGCGCAGAGTCTTGGTCATATTTGGCGTGATTCGGAAACAGCAAAACGATATCGTTTTCGGAAACGTTTAAAAATTTCTTCTGATCCAGTTAATGTTTTGAGAACATTCGGGAAAGTTGCTGTTTGGGATACATTAAAAATAAGTTTTCGTTCTGCCGGATTCTTAGCTTTGCGTTTGATTGATGTTGTTCCTGCAAAAGCGATGCGTTGGGCAGACCATAAAGTAGATGGGTGGCTTTACGACCAGCAGAAATATTTTGGGGAAATGATTTGGGGAAAGGGATATAAGCCAAAATGGAAAAAAGTAGAAGAACAAGATAAAGAGAATGAGGAATGGATAGAAAAGAAAACAAAGGATAATTTGAAATAAAACAAAAACCGCCGAAAGGCGGTTTTTGTGAAGAAAGATTATTCTTCGTTTGTGGTTTTTTCAAAGTCACATTCTTTTGAAGAACATCGGACAGATCCTTTTGCCGCAAAAACAATGAGGCTGTTGCATTTGGGACATGTTTCACCTGTTGGTTTTTGCCAAAGGGCAAATGAACAAGCAGGATATTGATTACATCCGTAAAAGGTGCGTTTTTGACGCGTGCGTTTTTCAACAAGTTCACCTTTTTTGCATACGGGGCATGTTATTCCAATTTTTGATTCAATATTTTTGATGGTTTTGCATTCTGGATATCGTGAGCAGGAGAGAAAAGGACCAAAACGTCCATGTTTGATCACCATGGGTGCTTGGCAGGTTGGACAAATTTCATTTGTGGTTTCCACTTCCGGCGGAGCGCCTTCTCCTTGGTCTTTGAGTGGTTTGGTATTTTTACATGTTGGATAGTTGCTGCATGCGAGAAATTTTCCAAACCGTCCGTGCTTAATGACCATGGGTGAGTTACATTTGTCGCAACTGATATCTGTTTTTACATCATCGGGTCTGGATCGAGCAACGGTTTTTTCTTTTTCCTCAAGAGTTTGATGGAAGGGTTCGTAGAATGCTCGAATGACCGGAACCCACGGGGTTTCTCCATCTGCAACCGCATCAAGTTTCTGTTCCATGTTTGCGGTAAATGCGTAGTCGACGATGTTCGGAAAATGTTCAACAAGAAGATCGTTGACGGTTTTTGCAATGCCTCCTGGAAAAAGTTTTTTCTGCTCATCTCGTTCCACATATCCGCGATCAATAATCGTTGCAATAGTTGGCGCATAGGTGGATGGGCGTCCAATCCCGTATTCTTCCAAGGTTTTTACAAGGGTTGCATCTGAATAGCGTGGAGGCGGTTCCGTGACATGTTCTTTGGAATCCAGTTGAACGAGGGTGAGAATATCTTCGACGATAAGATCCGGAAGCAATGTTTCTTTTTGTTTTTCCGCGTACACTTTTAAATATCCTTCAAAACGAATCATAGAACCAGCTGTTCGAAATGCATATGGAGTATTGGTTGCAATATCAACCGTTGTGCTTTCGAATATCGCTTCTGGAAGCTGGGTTGCGACCGCACGTCGCCATACAAGATCATAAAGACGCCAGAGACGACGATCAAGAACATTTTGTAACTGATCTGGATGACGACGAACATCTGTTGGACGAATAGCTTCATGTGCTTCCTGAGCGCCTTTGGATTTTGTTTTGTATCGGCGAGGTTCTGGAAGGGTGAATATGTCTTTAAAATTCTCACGGATAAACGTGGTTGTTTCTTGAAGAAAGAGATCAGAAAGATTTACCGAATCTGTACGCATGTAGGTGATAAGAGCAACGGAACCTTCTCCGGGAATTTCAACTCCTTCATATAATTTTTGTGCGAGACGCATTGTGTCTTTAGCTGTGAGACCAAGTTTTGTGTTTGCGTCTTGTTGAAGAGTGGAAGTGGAAAACGGAGGGGGAGGAGAACGACGCACGGTTTTTTGAGAAATGTTGGAAATGCGATATGTTGCTCCGTTTAATGATTGAAGAATTTGATCGGCATTTTCTTTTGATTCAATAGCAAGTTTTTCAAGACGTGTTCCGTTTTTTGTGTGGAGCTTTGCTGGAAAGTTTTTTTCGTTTTTAGAAAGGAGTGCTTCTATGGTCCAATATTCTTGAGGTTTGAAGACTTCTCGTTCGCGTTCACGTTCAACAACCAAACGTACAGCCACAGATTGAACACGGCCAGCGGATAATCCTTTTTGAATTTTTCGCCAAAGAAAAGGAGAGAGTTCGTATCCAACTAAACGATCAAGCACACGACGTGCTTGTTGAGCGTCGACGAGATGTTGGTCAAGTGGACGCGGGTTTTCTAAAGCATGTTCAATCGCTCGTTTGGTAATTTCGTGAAAGGTAATACGTTCGAGTTTTTCCGGAGGGACTTGCAAAATTTCAGCAAGATGCCAGGAAATAGCTTCTCCTTCACGGTCTTCGTCTGTTGCAAACAGAATTTTATCTGCTTTTTTTGCCGCTTCTTTGAGGGTTTTTACCTGTTTCAGTTTTTCCCTTGGAACAATATATTTTGGTTGAAATTCATGTTCGACATCTACACCTAACGCACTTTTTGGTAAATCGCGAACATGACCAAAAGAAGAAAGAACGGTATAACCTCTTCCGAGAAATTTTCCGATGGTTTTTGCTTTCGTCGGAGACTCGACGATGACAAGATGATGAGACATGTAAGGTGATAATGAGGGAACAAAGAGAAAACGTCAAGAATAGAACTTCCGCGTTTGGCCTATTTCGTTGTCACAAGCTCCGTTCCTCGTTTTATTTTACATAGAACATTCCGCCGACGTGAGTTGTTAATCCTTTTAATTCAAGCATGGAAACAGCTGCAGTGATCACGGATGTTGGTTCTCTGATTTGACGCGCAAGTTCATCAATGTGAATGGGTTGACTTGAAAGCAATGTGTAGATTTTTTCTTCCAATGGATCTGTCCATTGAATATCAACCGGAGGAACAGGCGTAGAAGAAATATCTTTTGGTGTTGCTCCAAGAACAGAAAGGATATCTTCTGGACAAGTGACAACATGGGCTCCTGTTTTAATAAGCTCGTTTGTCCCTGTAGATAACGGATTATAAATGGATCCTGGAACCGCAAAGACGTCGCGGCCAATATCCAAAGCTGCTTTTGCCGTAATAAGAGATCCGGATGTGATGGCCGCCTCAATAACAACAGTGCCTTGACAAAGACCAGCAATAATACGATTGCGTAAAGGGAAATGATGACTGAGTCCGGGAGTTCCAATGGGAAATTCAGAAAGAAGGGCTCCACCCGTTTCGAGAATTTTTTCTGCGAGTGCGCGATGTCCGGCTGGATAGATGCTGTTGGCATCCAATCCAGATCCAAGAACTGCAAGAGTCATCCCACGGACATTGGAAACAGCCTGATGGGCAAGAGCATCAATGCCGTATGCCATGCCACTCACAATTACTGTTCCGTGTATCGCAAGATATTCTGCGAGTGTTTGAACCACACGGCGACCATATTCGGTCGGATGACGTGAGCCGACAAGTGCCACGCACAATGCATCTTTTGGAGGAAGCGTTCCGCGCAAAAAAAGAAGCGCAGGAGGATCGTAGAGATGGGTGAGATTTTGTGGATAAAAAGGATCTCCAAATACAACAACCGTCACGTTGTGGCGTTCAAGTTGCTCTTTTTCTTCTTCAGGATTGAATTGGTTTCGTTTAGAAAGAAACTCATCTGTGATTCGTTCATCGATTCCGGCCAACAGAAATTCTGTTCGATGAGCAGAGAATGCAGTCTCAAATGAAGGAAATATTTTTCGAAGCATGCTGATTCGACGTGCTCCAAATTTTGGAAATCGGGCAAGGGCAAGAAGAAATCCCAGATCTCTGCCATCGATCATAAAAACATCAGGATATTAAAAGTTCCTCGAGTCGTAAACAGGTCTGTTTCAAAATATCTGGTAACTGGTTTTGTTCTTCTGTATTCCATGTTCCCAGAACCCATGCATCCAGAGGAATAGCTGATCGTTCTGGACGTCCAATACCTATGCGAAGTCGTTTGATCTCGTTTGTCTTTAACTGTTCTATAATAGACTTCATTCCATTATGGCCTCCGGAAGAACCGGATGAACGAAAACGAAGCAATCCAAATGGAAGATCTGCATCATCATAGACAACAAGAATATCTTTTGGATCAATATGCCAGAATCCAGACGTTGCTGTCACAGCTTCTCCAGAACCATTCATGAATGTAGTCGGAAGAAGGACAATAATTTTTTCTTCTTGGATTCGACATTCAGCAACGTTTGCGGAAAAGGTTCGTTTTTCTTTGAAGATCCCTTCATGATTTTTTGCGAACTGTTCCGCAGCCAAAAATCCAATATTGTGACGTGTTTTTGCATACGCTGAACCTGGATTTCCTAAACCAACAAGGAGTTTCATAAAGAGAACTAGACCGCACGAACGGTTGGAAGGCGGGCAGATACTTTAATAGGTGTTCCGGAAAGAGGAAATGATTCATGTAAACGATTTTCCAAATAACGAAGATAGCTTGGGTGAATCACATCTGTTCGTTTTGCACGAATGGTGACCGCAAAGGTGGGTGGGGCCACACCAACCTGTTTGATTCCAAGAACTTTTGGCGGTTTTGGTCCTTTGCCTTTCATAGGAAGGCGTGCGCGAGTTGCTTTGATAAAAAAGGCTTCAAGTTCTTCAAGAGGAATTTCGGTAAAACGTGCTGTTTGAACTTCATCAATCAAATGAAAAAGTTCATCCACACGTTGGCCGGTTTTTGCAGAGGTAAAAAGGACAGGTGCCCAGGTAAGAAACGGGAGTGCATTTTTGATCGCCTCAGAAAATTTTCCAATTGTGGTTGGAGTTTTGTCTGGAATAAGATCCCATTTGTTTGCAACGACAATGACACCAATTCCTGTTTCTTGAAGGAGACCGGCAAGAATACGGTCTTGAACTCCGAATGGCTCTGATGCATCTAATACGAGCAAAGCAATATCTGCACGTTTGATGGTTTCGACAGTTCGTTCAACACCTATTGCTTCCAATCCACCTGTTTTTCTGACTTTGCCGCGTTTTCGCATTCCGGCTGTATCAATAAAGAGATAATTTTTTTCTCCTACTTCAACAAGGGTATCAACAGGTTCTCGTGTCGTGTGAGCAATTGGACTCACAATAAATCGTTCTTCCTTGAGTAATTGGTTTAAAACCGAAGACTTTCCAACATTTGGTTTTCCAATAACAGCAACACGTACCGGAGAAATCTGACTTAATTCTGCGGGAGGAATTCCATGTTTTTCCAATGATTCATACACACGATCCAACATATCGCCAAGACCGGTGCCGCGTAAGGCAGAAATAGGAATAGGTGTAGGAAGACCTCCTAAACGCCATTCACCGGATTCAGCTGCAAGGATTTGAGCAGGGGATTCAGCTTTATTTCCAACTGTGATCACTGGTTTTTTTGAGCGGCGTAAACGTTCGGCAATTTTTCGTTCTTGTGGAAGGGGAACGCCTTTGAGATCAAGAACAAATAAAATAAGATCCGCTTGTTCGATCGCGCGTTCCGTTTGTTTCATGGCATCTTGTTCAAGATCTTCCGCGTGAGGAACATCAAGACCGGCTGTATCAACGATACGAATGATTCGTCCACGCCAAAGACAATCCGCCTCATGCCGATCACGTGTGGTTCCTGGAACACGGGAAACTAATGCTTTATTTTCTTCAGCCAGACGGTTAAATAGGGTAGATTTACCAACGTTCGTTCGGCCGATAATGGCGATGGTTGGAAGATGAGGGCGCATGTTATTAGGTGCGGACAAGTGAAGTACTTGTTTCGCCAAGAATAATAAGGAAATCAACATTTTTTTCCGTGGTTTTTGCTTCCGTATTTTCATTGCTTACAGAAATTTCTTTTGGAACAATGCCTTTTGCAAACATCCATCCGGAAGCAGACATAGAAATATCCGCTTTTAAAAATTCTTGAAGAATTTTTAATTCCTCGGTTCGTTGTCCGTCTGTGAGATCATAAATAACGGTGCGAGAATATTCGCGTTCAGCTGCGTTTCCAATTTTCACCACTTCAAATCCCTGACCTTCCAGAAGTTGAGCGGTGTAGGAAGCTAAGCCTTTTGTTCCTGTTCCATTCTGAATTTCTACACGAACAAAATGGGTTTGTTTTTCCGGAGCTTTTGCAAGAACATCTTCTTTCCAAGTGGTTGAATCAAAGACATGATCCGCAAGAAGACGAAGCGGTTCCCAGTCATCATTTTTTGGAAGAAGAACAAACCCAAGCCCTTCCAGAGAAGTCGGATAGATCGGACTGTCTGGAGATGTATCCAACACATGGTTCACGATATTGTTTGAGTCGTAGTTTCGCAAAAGTTTTGCTAAACGCACCATTTCCCATAGAGAAAGATTCGTCTGAACGTGACCTTCCAACATGGTGAAAATTCCATTGATTTTTCCTGGATTGAGCCAGGTGTTCAGACGAAACGTTTTTTCCTTTACAGCCAGAAGAATTTTTTGCTGACGTCGGCTACGGGCGAAATCTGAGCCTTCCCCATTTGTTCCATGACGGGATCTGGTATAAATGAGAGCAGTTTTTCCATCCATGGTTTGCCATCCTTCTTTAAAGGAGATTGTTTGAATAAGATCGTCTTCTGTTGGGTATTGCGAATCAACGAAGGAATGTTCGACAAAAACATCAACACCTCCCAAGGTATCAATCAGTTCTTGAAAAGCGTCAAAGTCCACCTTGACATAATAATGGATGTTTTGTCCAAATAGATTGCTTAAAACTTTGCCTGTTTCCGCTGCTCCGGTTCCTGGATCATCTTTTTCCGCAAGAGCGTTGACGGAGTTGATTTTTCGCCATCCATAGCCTGGAACAGGGACAGTTAAGTCTCGAGGGATGGAAAACATTCCAACAGAAGTGTCTGACGGGCGTACGCTGCCAAAAATAATAGTGTCTGTAAGTTCAGGACCGTCATGTCCAGCGCCTCCCACTCCGAGTAAGAGAAAATTGATACGGTCCCCTTCTTCTCCTTTTAAGAGTTTGTCATCTGTTTGAACAAGTTCGCGGAGCGTGGAGAAGAGGGAGAGACGGGGAAATGATCCGAGACGAGCCTCACCACTCGTGGCAACTTGGTGGGAAAAAATTCCTCCAAATGAAGCAATCACGATCGAAACAATAACAAAAAGACGGCGGAAAAAAATAAATGGCCGCGTTCCATCTGTGTCCAGTCGATATTTTTTTCGCAAGAAATCAATCTTCAAATCATCCATACGAATCATTGAGTATTATAAGGAAGAAGAAGAGGAAAAACAAGAGGAGAGTAATAAAAAAAAGACGATGTTTAAAATAAAAACCCTTTGAAAGGAAAACATTCCTACAAAGGGTTGTGTCGATTTACACAAGCGGGAAATTTTTTTTGAGAAACTCCCCGAATTGTTCGACGAATTCTTCGTCATACCAATCATCCCAGGTGTACTGGGAGAGTGGTTCTATTCCACTCCTATCAAGAAAGATTTGAACATTGTCCACCCACCAATCCTTGCTTGACGAACCTATGTTATCGTCAAGAAAGATTCCGTGGACTTGCCTGGTACCGACAATGGCGAATCCACTTGGGTAGTTGTCACTGGCATAGAGGACACTTCCTCCGTACCCATGAATCTTCAGCGCTTTGACCCAATCTTTAAAGAGAGAGGATTCGGAATAGATAAAGAAATTATACGATTTCTTTGCCTTTGGTCCAGGTATAACTGTGACACCAAAGGCACCAAGCACCGTTTCGTCTCTGACTTTTTCAATCAGAGGGACGTCGGCGTCTTTGTAACGCTGAATGCGCTGCGCGTCTTTTATGAGACCTTGTGCCTCAATGTCCAAACACACAAGGAATTCCAGTTTTATTCCATCCGCAGCGGCTTTTTCCCGCAGCTCTGCAATGACTTGTCGAGTCTTCTCAACTTCACCGCGTCGGATATACGTGAAAATTTCGTCCGTTTTCCAAAGCGGGGAAGGAAAGACCTCCCCTTTTTTTTCAAGAAACTGAATGAGAGTTCCACTAATTGTCGGTGTATCAGTGGAAGAGACATCGATTTCTTGTGTCCCAATAGATTCGGAGACAAAGTCAAAGACAAGTCGACAAAGATATTGCCGATCGTCTGTTCTTTTTTTGTCGACCCCTCCGAAACGAGTCCATGTCTCTTTGACAAGGATTGTCCCGTCCGCTGTTGAGAGTTCGTAGCTCGCCTGTTGAGAAGTATCTTTTCGTATGCCCCATTGCATGGAGATAAGAAGTTCGTCGCCGAGGGTCATCCCGAGATTTATTCCCGCAGGTTTCGTCTGCGAAAGATAATCACCCAGGGTCAGACCGCGGTCTTTGGGTCTTACGATACGGAGCGGTGCGCCCGCGATTGCTTCCAGCAGTTTAATTCGCGGAAGCACGGCGTCCTTCAGGTAAATGTCGAGCTCGTCATCTTTGAGACTACGGATCGTGTCGTCGAACACATCCTTTCCATGATCTCTGCGGATGATCGCGAGGAACCGGCAACTCCTGGCTTCCTCATCGCTATAGTTTAGCGACTGCGCCTTTTCAAATGCACCATTTGGACTCATTGTTCCTGCAATCTGCAGGAGTTCTTCATGAGTCAGTGCCAATCGTGATCGAACTTTCAAATCTTCTATATCTCTCATTTCATCCTCCTGTGGCGTGCCACGTAGCGTGCCTATTTTTCGGATTGCACTCCTTTTTAAGAGAAAGGAGGTTTTTACTTATCAGAATTTAAGTATTTTGTCAATTTTTGAAAACAAAAAACATCCTCATGATGTTCTGGTGGACGCACCTGGATTCGAACCAGGGACCTCTGCAATGTGAATGCAGCGCTCTAACCAACTGAGCTATGCGTCCATGTCTGGCAGAATAGCAAAGGTTTCTTTTCTCTTCAAGAGAGAGATTGAAGACTTGTCGTGATGTTTTTTTTCTGATATTGTGACCCTATCTTAAGCCTTTTTTCATAAGGATTATGTCTTTTTTTCACGGATCAGATCATACGCCGGATCAGTTCTGGCATAGAAAATTCGGACCCGTGGTTGGGGCGGGAATTCTTTTTGTGTTGGAGATTATCCAGATTTTGGTTTTTTCCGCAGCGATTATCATTCCCATCCGATATTTTCTTATCCAGCCTTTTTATGTAAAAGGAGCATCCATGGAGCCGAATTTTTATGATCACGAATATCTTCTTATTGATGAAATCAGTTATCGATTTCGTGAACCGAAACGGGGAGATATTATTGTATTCCGTTATCCGCGGAATCCTTCTGAATTCTTTATTAAACGTGTGGTTGGTTTACCAGGAGAAACCGTCGAAATTTTGGATGGAGTTGTTACGCTCTATAATAATGAACATCCAAATGGTATTCGACTCGAGGAATCTTATTTGTCCGGTGCCTATACGCCAGGTCGTATAAAATATGTGCTTGGTTCTGATGAATATATCGTATTGGGAGACAATCGTGATGCGAGTTTGGATTCGCGCGCATTTGGTCCTGTAAAACGAGATGAATTGGTTGGACGCGTTTGGATACGGGGACTTCCTCTCAATCGTGCGGGAATTTTTGAAACTCCAGAGTATCCGTTGTAATTATGAAACATGAATTTCATGTTTCTTTCATTTGAGCGTTTATGCCTAAAAAAGTATTTTCAATAAAAAAATCTGTGAGTTCAAAAAAAGCTCCGGAATCCGAGGAAGAATTATTTTCAGAACCTTCAGAAACAAAGAAGGCAGTTGTCAATTCTCCATCCGTTGTTCGTGCAGGAAAGAGAACCCCGGAACTCTTACGTGGATTTCGAGATATTTTACCGGACGAACAGCCTTATTGGGATATGGTTCGGGATGCAACGCGTTCTGTGGCTGAAGCATACAGTTTTGATCGGATTGATTTGCCGATTTTGGAACGAGAAGAATTGATTTTGCGTACGATTGGAAAACAGACGGACATTGTAGAAAAAGAGATGTATGCGTTTGAGGATCAGGGGGGAGATCGGGTTGTGTTACGTCCTGAAATGACTGCATCTGCTGTCCGAGCGTATATCAATCACGGCATGCTGAATCTATCACAGCCGGTTAAGTTATATTACATGGGTCCGAATTTTCGCTATGAACGTCCACAGGCAGGGAGATATCGTCAACATCATCAGATCGGGTTTGAAGTGATGGGAAGTGAAGAACCTATCCTAGATGCTCAGCTTATGGTTCTCACGTTTCATTTATTGAAGGATCTTGGTATCGATACGGTCATGCATGTGAATTCCATTGGAACACTCGAATCTCGTCAGCAATATAAAACAGAATTGACTTCGTATTATCGCAGCAAGCGCAATCAGATTTGCGAAGATTGCAAACGGCGTCTTTTGAAAAATCCGTTGCGTCTTTTGGATTGTAAAGTAGAGACCTGTCAGCCGATCAAAGCGGATGCACCGCAAATTCTTGATTGGTTGGATGAAGATTCGAAAAATCATTTCATGCACGTTCTTGAATTTTTAGATGAGGCAGGAGTGCCTTATACACTTGATTCCAGGCTGGTTCGAGGGCTGGACTATTATACGCGTACTGTTTTTGAGATTTGGGCGGCGGCGGATGAAGGGGAACGTTCACAGAATTCTTTGGGCGGCGGTGGACGCTATGATAATCTCATTGAAATGCTTGGCGGAAGGGAGGGAACTCCGGCCTGCGGAGTAGCCCTTGGAATGGAACGAATCATCTTGGCTATGCGTGAACTTCAAGTAGAAATACCTAAACATGGAGCAGATGTTTTTTTTGCTCAGCTCGGGGATGCTGCTCGCAGGCAGGGATTGCGGCTCTTTGAAGAATGTCGACGTTCCGGTATCCGTATTCGTGAGGCATTTGGAAAAAATGCCTTGAAGACTCAATTGGAACTGGCAAATAAATGTGCCGTTCCTTATACATTGATTTTGGGGCAGAAGGAAGTCTTAGATGGAACCATTATCATTCGAGATATGGAATCGGGTGCGCAGGAGATTGCTGATGTAACAAAAATCGTTTCTCTTTTAAAAAAGAAGCTTGAACCAAAGGAAAAGGAAGAAAAAAGTTGACAACAAATTGATTTTTCAGTATCTTTTTGCCGAAAGGTTCGGGGTCGTTAAACGACCTATTTATCCAAAAGAGATTTTTTGAAATTCTCTTTATCTAAGAAAGGAAGGTGATTATCTGTGCTTGATATTAAACGTCGTAAAGGAGAAAGCTTTGAAAGTATGCTCCGCCGATTTACAAAACGGATCCAGGAAAGCGGAAAAATGCTTCAGGCAAAAAAAATTCGTTTTCATACGAAAAAGAAAAATAAGAACGCCGCTCGCAAGAGTGCACTGCGTCGCATTGAATTGGCAACCAAGCGGGAATATCTCATCAAGACAGGTCGTCTCACCGAAGAGGATCAGCGACATCAACACCGTTCATATCGATAAGATAAAAAGAAAAAAGGTGATGTGGCTTTGCTCGTCACCTTTTTTAAAAAAAAATGTATGTCTATACTTGAACGAATTCAACAGGAGACAACGGCAGCCATGAAAGGACATCGAGAGGCGGAACTTTCTACCCTTCGTCTTTTGCGTGCGGCTTTGAAGAATCGACAAATTGAATTATTGCGGGAATTGTCAGATGAGGATGTTCTTGCCATTGTGCGTTCACAAATAAAACAGATAAAAGATGCAATTGTTTCTTTTGAAGCCGGGCAGCGTGCAGATTTAATTGAGAAGGCAAAAGCGGAAATAAAAGTGTTGGAACACTATCTTCCTGCTCCTTTATCTCAAGAAGAACTTGTGACAATCGTGCGGACTGCTTTGGAAGCGGCAGGTCTTTCAAAAAAAACAGATAAGGGAAAAGCCATGGGTATTGCCATGAAAGCGCTCGCGGGTCGTGCAGATGGAACACAAATAAAAGAGGTTGTTGAGACCTGTTTGGCCTAATTATGATCGAGCATCTTTCTTCTATTGTGATGCAGGAATGGTTTTTTCGTTTTGTACGAGTCTTGTCTCTTTTTGCCATGATTATTTTTATTCACAGCATTTTGTTTGGAGCATTTAAACATATGAATGCTTCCGGTCGTGATGATTTGACAGGGGATGGTCGAAAATACATATTGACTGGAACACTTGGCGCGATTGCAATGATGATGTTTTTTTTCATGGCTTCGGCTGCTCTTGCTGATTGACGATTGCGGGATGTTTTTATTTCTCTGGGCATGAGAAATGATTTCGTGTACAATAAAGAAAAATTGGCTGAGGTTTCATGTTGCAGAGAGGGAACCACAATATGCGTTTACGAAAGACCGCCATGGCTCTTGGCGTATTTGTGTTTGTGGGGATTTTGATGGTGTTAGGAACAAGAGATGTTTACGCACAAATAAACAGTGCAAGCGTGAATGCTGTCGGTTCTGCTTCCGGATTGTCTACGCAGGAATTAACGATTCTTATTGCTCGTATCATTCGGGCAGCGCTTGGTGTTCTTGGAATTGTTTTCGTTGCACTGATTGTGTATGCCGGTTATTTGTACATGATTTCATCCGGCGATCCGGTGAAAACAGCGAATGCAAAAAAAATCATCAAAAGTGCTGCGATAGGTCTTGTCATTATTTTTGCTTCGTATTCCATTGCGAGTTATGTCCTTGGAAGATTATTAGCTGCGGCCGGACTCGCAGGAACAACGACAACAACAGCTGCACCATATTCAGAACCATTATCCGGTTCTCTTGGATCTGGAATGATTGAAAATCATTACCCAGGACGCAACGCTATTGATATTCCTCGCAATACTCGAATCATGATTACATTCAAGGAACCAATGAATCCTGATTCTTTTGTAAAGGATGATGATAAGGATCCAGCGACAACCGATGATATGAATACAGATAATCTTTTGATCTATCCAACGGATTCTGTGAATGGATCTGAAGGAGTTGAAGCAAAAGATGTTGCATTGGCGAGTACGGCTGTTGCGGTTAGTTATACGGAAGATCTTCGTACCTTTGTTTTTGATCCTATTGATTTGTTGGGGAATGCGCTTGAAGATACAAATTATACCGTGAAAATACAGCCAGATAGTTTGAAAGCTGATGGAACAGCAGTGTTTTCCGGAGCCTATGCAGAAGGATATGAATGGAGTTTTGAAGTTTCAACCGAAGTAGACCTCACTCCTCCAAAAGTGGTCTCTGCCATTCCTGTCTCTTCAGACAATCCATACGATCGGAATGTGACGATTCAGATCACATTTAATGAGGCTATGGATCCCGTTGCTGTATCCGGAACCTACGATCCGAATCAAGAAAAAACATTTTCTAATATCGAAATAGTAGCCACTCCTGAGGGAGAAACGAAAAATAACGTTTATGGATCTTTTCTTATAAGTAATGGATACAAGACCGTAGAATTTACCTCGTTTGATGCATGCAGCAAGGATCCTTGCGGAGATACCATTTATTGTCTGCCAGCGCTTGCAAATATCGAAGTACAAGCACATGCAGCAGGTTTGAGTACCGATCCGCCTCAAGCTTCCATGATAGGTGGTTTGTTTGATGGACTAGCTGATGCGGCAGGAAATTCTCTTGATGGAGATGGAGATGGAACTGCAGAAGGTACTGGGGTAAGTTTAGATGATTATCAATGGAATTTTCAGACATCAGACGCTATTAATGATGATGTTCCAGAAATTATTTCTTTGTCTCCGGGAATTCGAGAAGAAAATGTGGATTTGAACACACAGGTGAAAGTGACGTTTAATATGCTTATGCAGTCATCTTCATTAAATAGTGATGCGATTCGTCTTATTCCAGATCAGGTACAGGAACTTTGGTATACTCTTTCGCAGATGTCTTTAAATAGCAACTTTCAACCAGCAAATGTAGAAGAAAACCCTGTTTATACCCAGGCAATGGTGGATCATGCTTCTTTTTGGGAGAGTGATGAAACACAGGGAATTTTTTATAATTACTATCCTGTCATTTCGAATGATGTAAAGAGCGTCTATCAGATTTGTATGTATCCATCATACGGACCGTCCAATAGTGAAAGTTTTTCCTCGTGTGCAACCACATTGCAACCGTATTGTTGTGATGGACTTCCTTCAAATAAGGCGTGTACAACAAATAAGGGAACAACCCTCGGTGATTAGTCACAACACATGAAAACACGTTTTTTCTTCATTTCTTGTTTCGTCATTCTTTTTTGGGGCATATCGGCTCAATGGTTTGATATTCCTCCGGCTTTGGCTCAAGCGATTCAAACAAATGAGGCATTTGGCGGAGTAGCCCCAGAGAGTTTTGCAGAAACAGCCGGATTAGCTGGAGGAGATATCACTCTTATTATTGCTCGGTTGATTCGAGTAGTTCTTGGAACGCTTGGGGTTGTAGCTGTGGCATTTGTTTTGTATGGCGGATTTTTGTGGATGACCTCGAGAGGGGAAGATCTAAAGATAAAGAAAGCAAAGATGATCATGACAAATGCATTGATTGGTTTGATCATTGTTTTGTCATCGTTTGCTATTGCTCAATTTGTGATCAGTCGACTGTCTTCTGCAACAGGAGCAGGAACGACAACAGAAGGAACAGAAAAAACAACGTATAATGATGTGTTAGATGCGAGTGCAACTTTTGTTTTGCGTTCTGTGAATACAGAATGTGCTTCCGCGATTCGCAACCTTGAACTTCAATTTATTTTTAGTCAGAACGTTTCTGTTTCCACAGTGAATGATAGTGGAATTGTTGTTTCTCGTGCGGATGGAGATCCGGTTTCTGGTTCTTTTGAAACATCGGGAAGTCGTGTGACGTTTATTCCATCTGCAACATGCACAACTTCAGACGGAATTGAGGTTCATTGCTTTGATGCAGAAACAGTTTATGAAGTGAATCTGAGTTCTGCTGTTTTGAAGAGTAGTTCCGGTCGTACGCTTGAATGTTCTGAAACATATCCCTGTCACCAAACATTTACGACTGGGTCTGGTTTCGATACGAAAAAACCAGATATCCAGATGACAAGTCCAGATGATGGCGGTTCAGCATATAGTGGCACAGCAGAACTTCTTCAGGCACTTACTTCTGATGATTCAGGTGTTTCTTCTCTTGAATTTTCTTTGGATGGAGATGCTGTGGATGTGGCTGGTCTCGATGAGAGTTCAGCTCTCGCCCTTGCCATGGAAAATATTTTTTATGGGGAGTGGGATACCGTTGGGTATGTCACAAATAAAATGTATCATTTTTCTGCGGAGGGATTTGACTGCGGGGGAAATAGTGATACGTCTTCAGAAATCGATGTTGTTTTACGCGCTCCGAATTGTAACAATGATATACAGGATGCAGAAGATCCTTATTTTGAAGACGGAGTTGACTGCGGAGGAAATCAATCAGATGAATATTATTGCGGAGCGTGTAATGGGTCCTCTTGTATAGAAAATTCTGATTGTGCTTCAGGGAGTTGTGCAGAAAACATTTGTGTCTATTCAGCTGAAATAGAAGCCATTTTTCCTGGAGACGGTGCTCCTGGAAACTTGATGACAATTTCTGGAAACGGATTTGGAAATACGCAAGGTACGATTCTTTTTCTTGGAAGTATTGATGATGATACAGATGATGTTTCTGTTGGTCCTTATACTGCTTGTGACGGAACATGGACCGATAATCAAATTGTCATTCAACTTGATGAAAAAATGGTAAGTGGACCGGTCGAGCTCGTGACCTCGGATGGATTTCGAGATAGAACCGATGATGAAAATGGTCCATTGATCAGCGATTTTGAAGTGAATACAACCGTACGTCCCGGGCTTTGTCGTGTGGATCCAGAGAAGGCGTCTGGAAAAGATACAGTCACGGTTCAGGGAAATAATTTTGGAGACAATCAAGGATCTTCAGTTTTGTATTTTGATACATCAACCGCTTCGAGTTATCCATCTTGGGCGTCAAATAGTTTGAAAGCGGTTGTTCCTCTTCTTGACACTGGCTCGTATGACCTCCAGTTATTTGGAGGGAATGGAGATACGCGAGAGGGTTCAAACAAGTTGATATTTAACATCAATTCAACCTCATCAAGTTCGGAACCGCCAGTTATTAGCGATGTGGATACAGGAGTGAAGCGTTGTGAAGATGAAAAAGGTTTCATTTGTACAGATGATGCAGATTGTGTGGCTGGTATTCCTTGTGCAGAAGATAAAAATGCCGGTCCGATCAGTCAATATGTGACGATTTACGGTTCGCATTTTGGAACAACTCCTGGAACCGTACGTTTTCGAAACCAAGATCTTGATCTTGTCGCTCTTGCAGATACAAATTTTCCAGACAGTTGTGGAGAGGATTTCTGGGACAATGACAGTATTCTTGTGAAAGTTCCGAAAATATATGATTTATCTGATGGACATGCACTGAATGTTGGTTTGCATGATCTTTGGGTTGTTCGAGGAGAAGATGGAACTGTTTCTGATCCTGTGGATTTTGAAGTGATTGAAGGAAAAGCTGGACCAAGTATTTGTGCGGTAGAACCAGACGCAGGTCCTCCAGGGACAGATGTTTCATTTTTTGGTGAAGAATTTGGGAGTGATAAAGGATCTGTTATTTTTTACGAAAATCAAAAAGTTTCTCCAGGGGCATGGTCTGATGAACAGATCTCTGGAACCATTCAAAATCCCCTTCAAGTTCCAACTCAAGCAAAAACAGGTCCAGTAAAAATTCAGGCAGATGATGGACAATATTCGAATTCTGTTTCCTTTGAAGTCGGAATGTGTGACGTTGATTTTTCTTGTGGAAGCGGACAGGAGTGTTGTGCGGATGGAGCATGTCGAATTGAGGAAACATGTAAGGAATCTATTCCTGTTTCCCATTACGCATACTTTTTTTCCACAGGAGACATTCCGGAAGCTCCGGAAGTGATTATTGAATGTAGTGATACGTATATTTCTCCAACTCCATGGGAATTTTGGGAAGGAGGAACAGATGTTTGTTTGACCGCAGCCGTTGCTGCATCTTTTTCCGAACCCATGGATACAAAAACATTTACTTCTTCAACTATTTCCGTTGAAAAGTGTCTTTTAGCGAATTGTGATTCAACAACTGCTGTGGAGATGTCTCCAAAAGGAAATCCAACAAGCATGGCCGAAACATCTTTTTTCTGGGAACCAGCTCAGGATTTTGAGCCTGAAACACGTTATCGTATAACTGTGAAAGGTGGAGAGAATGGCGTGAAGAGTGTACAAGGAGTTGCTATGGAAAAGGATTCGCAGTGGGAATTTGTTACAGCTCCTTCTGGAAATGAATGTACGATTGGCGGAGTGTATTTGACGCCTGCAAAATTTACCGCAACAGAAAAAGAACAACGTGTTCAATATACTGTTGCGCCTATTTCAGATGAATATCAGTGTCTTCTTTTAAGTTGTACAAATCATCAATGGACATACAATAGCAGTGATCCTTCAAAGGCAGATTTTGCCGAATTTGAAAATGCTTGTTCTTTGAAAGTGGCTGTTCATAAGGAAACAAACCCTGGGGTTCCTGTGGTGATTACTTCCTGGTTGTATGATAATGGAAATTTGGGTCCAAATGATACCGCAGATTTGACAATCAATTTTACGGATCCAAAAATTATTGACTTCTGGCCTGGTTGTGATTCCGTTTGTTTAAATGCTTCTGTTTCAGCTGTCTTTAATATTGACATGAAAGATGAATTTTCTGGATTTGAAATAGGGGGAGATCACATGGTTCGTCTGTATGAATGTGAAGATCCTGGGTGTACATCAGATGAATTAACAGAAGTCAATGATCGTTCTGTTACATATGATTTGGAAACATTCACTGTTACCATTCGTTCGAATACGGATTTGAAGACGGATACTTCTTATCGAGTAGTTTTTTCAGGGGAATTAACATCGACCAGTGATGTTTCTCTTTCGAAATCTGCTTCTGATCTCGCCTACGGAGACGATTTTTCGTGGATTTTTACAACAAAAGATGAAGCGTGTGCAGTCAATCGTGTGGAGGTTACTCCTGAACAAGTGACCCTTACTATTATTGGCGAACGTCAAACATTTCAAGCAACGCCGTATAGTGCTCCAGATGATTGTTCGGAAAACGGTCAGGCATTAAACGGAGATCATTATCAATGGTCTGCTTGGACCGCGGAAGATGTGGAAAATAACGTGGAAGACGCAGATGTCGTTCAGCTCATGGTAGATGGAAAAATTCGTGTAAGCGAAACATTTCCAGCTTACTGTTCAAGTTCTTCTTGCAATACCATTGGATCGAATACCCCGGTGGCTATTTGCGGAAATAACACGGTTCATTGTACGACCGATGCAAATTGTGTTGCGTATGGAGCAGACGCAACTTGCAATGATTTTGGTCAATGTGTGGAACCGGGGGAAGATTGTGATGACGGAAATGTCACGGAAAATGACGGTTGTTCTTCTATTTGTCTGACAGAAGGAGTGACAGCATGTGTATCTTTGACAGACGTTGGTTGTTGTGGGAACGGAGTGCGTGAAGGACGGGAGGAATGTGATGATAAAAACACAAAAAATGGAGACGGATGCTCAAGTGTTTGTTTAAATGAGGGAGCAAAGGCTTTGAAATATGATTGTGGAGATGGAAAAGTGGCACAAAGTGCATCAACAGGAGGAGAAGAATGTGATTGGAAAGAGGAAAATGATGTGTATGGTTGTTCTTCCAATTGTTTGAATGTTGGTTCGATTTCCAAAGAAGATCTTTATGCAATTTGTGGAAATGGGGCGCAGGAAAACGGAGAAGATTGTGATGATAAAAACACAAAAAATGGAGACGGATGTTCGTCTACTTGCCAAAATGAGGGTTCTTCGTCTTCCTATAGTTCTGTCTGCGGAAACAATAAAATAACCTGCCATAAAAATGTAGATTGTAGTTCATATGGAAGTGGAACACAGTGCAATGTATTAGGGCAATGTGTGCAAACAGGAGAGGATTGTGATGATGGAAATATAGAGGACGGAGATGGGTGTTCTTTTAACTGTCTGTTTGAGGGTTCGAGTGTGGAATATACAAATCCGTCTATTTGCACGGACGGAACAATTGGAACAGGTGAAGCATGTGATGCGGAAGAAGTAGGAACAGTGATTGCCGGTTTTGGAGTGGCAGAAATAACCACAGATGCTCCGGAAGAGGTTACAATAAGCGGAACAGGAACAGCATCTTCAACCGTGACAGCTACAGAAGGAACAAGTGGAGTGACTGGTTTCGCGACAGTGACACTGGAATGTTCTTGTACGTCTGATGTTTCGTGTGGGGATGCTGAGGTATATGGATGTGGAGACGCGAATTGTTGTTTTGAACGTCCGCATATTCTTCTTCCAACGACTCCAGCAAATGGAAAAACAGATGTCTGTCGCAACACAGCAGTAGCTGTTGATTTTGATCAAATCATGGATGAAACGTCTTTTAAACAGACGATTGGTGAAGGAGAAAATCAAACCGTGGAATTAAACATGTATCTAGAACTCACGGCTGTGAATGGAACAAAAATAACAGATGCAAATGCTACAACTCTTTGTCCAGCAAGTTAGCTGTTTCATATTCCATAGAAAAAACAGATACCGGTTCCAAAGTCTATGTAAACTATGGAGAAGCTCTTCAAGCGAACGGAACGTATCGTTTGATTGTGATGGGTGATTCGGATGATTTAGATGGAAAATCAGATGGAGTGAAAAGTACATATGGTGTTGCTCTTTTGGAAGACATATCAACAACATTCACGGTAGGAAATGAAATTTGTGCATTGGAAGCAGTTCAAGTGACAGATGAAGGAAAAGAAATTGTGACTGAATTTGATGATGCAAGTTCCGGATTTTTTAGCGAACAAGGAGAACAACACACCCTGACAACAACCGCTTTTACTCTTCATGGTGCAAATCAGGAAGAAATTCAGGAGATTGCCGGTGTATATGATTGGAATTGGTCTTGGGATTCGACATCTTCAGATACTGAGGCAGATAATGCTGTCTCTGTGACAAAAGCGGACACAACACAAACAACAGCTGTTGGCGTAGCAAATGGAAAGGAAAACGGAATAGCTATAGCAACAATTACCACAGACGTTGTGGGAAAATCTGTCGGTTCTGAGGTATCCGGCACTGTTTCTCTTACCGCATTTTTGTGTGAAAATCCTTGGCCAAATCCAGAGGAAACAATTTTTCCTTTTGCCGATACAGCAGAGGCAGGTTTTGATTTTAATTTGAGCTCTCCTTATACAAATTTTTCCTTTTCCTATTGTCGTGATATGGAAGGAAAAAATACAACACTTCCAGAGCTTCGAGTTGTTGAGACGCCTCAATCTCCTATTTCAGAAATTTATAAAGAAATTCTTTTCCTTGTTGAAGGAACGAACGATGCAGTCGGTGTTCGTGTTTTTTCCAATGAGAAGTATTTATCCCCAAATGAATGGTATAAAGATCAGGCATTTACAGGTTCACCAACATCAACACTGTTTGATGGTTATGAGGCGATTCAGGATGGAGATACCTATTATGTGGTTGCGGCGAACCAGGATGGAGATACCATTTATCCAAATATTTATGTGATTTCGGTTAATGAAGATGCCGGAGACGAAACAAAACAGATCATGAGTCAAATTCTTAAGAACTGGTTATTCAATGCCAATAGTGATGTGGTGACCGATTTGAACGTGTGTCGTACTGGTTCAGAGTATCTTACCGATTCAGTGACGGGAGGTTTTGTTTCATGTGATTGGGATCAAGATTGTCGTCAGGTTACCTATAGTGATAGTTCATCCGCAGTCGTTTCGGATGGATGGTGTGATGCGCAGAAAGCCAAGTTATCGAGAGATATGCGTCGTTTGACAGATATTAAAACGATAGAACAGACACTTGATTCGTATGGAGATATTCATCGGCATTGTTCAGCAACGTACAGTCAGGCATGTGGCACGGATGATGATTGTTCAGGAGATGAAATATGTCTTGCTAATGTCCCTTTAATTCAGAGCGGTTCATTTCTGCGTGCATTTACAACAAGTACCTGGCCGTCCTGGTCAGCCGTTCTTGCAAATGAACTCGGAACGTCTCTTCCGCAAGATCCAATCAATATATTTGTAAGTTGTCCGGATGGAACTCAAGAAACGTATTGTTGGGATGGTACACAAGGAATTTTTCAGTGTCAGGAAGGGTCCCATGCATATCTCTTTCAGAGTGTTGCAGGAGAAAGTTATAATCTTTATGCTCAACTTGAAATGGATGAAGCAGATTGGGTCTACAATATAGATGATGACGCGACAGATAATGCCAACATTTTTGTAGAGTATGCACAAAGTTCAAATCCCGATGGGTTTTATCGGGATAGTGAAATGTGTAGCGGGGTTTTGATAGGAAGTTCAGCAAGGTGTGGGGATGGAGTTTTGGCAACAACAGAAATGTGCGAAATTGGTCAATCAAAAACAAAAGAATGCGACGCAAATGGAGACGGTGATATGGATGGGACTATTTCTTTAGCATGTATCAATGATGGAGGAATATGTCGATATCAAACATCATCTGATTCGAATCTCTCTGAATGTATTTTGTATGAATGTGGCAATGGAGTGATGGATCCGGGAGAAACGTGCGATGATGCAATTTTGAATGGGACGTATGGTTTTTGCGATGAAAATTGTTCACTTGCAGGTGCATTTTATTGTGGGGATGGCAGTATAGCCGGAGGAGAAGAATGTGACTGTGGAAGCAATACAGACACAATGGACACCGGTTCCTGGTCATCGATTCATTGCAGTAAATCAAATGGACAATATACCACGAATCCAGATGGTGGATGTGCGTTTGACTGCACATTTCCTGGTCCTTCATGTGGAGATGGAGAAATAAATGGCGATGAAGCGTGTGATGGGGATTATAAGTCTTGGTCTGGCAAACTTTGCGGATCCGCGGATGCGTATGTCTCTTGTGAAACGGATGCTGAATGTATGGATACGGAATGCGGTGATGGTGGATCGTCGTGTCCTATGTCTTCGATTTGTGTCGGGGGAAGTAATGCAGGTGCAGCATGTACAGATTCTTTGGATTGCAACAGTGGCGACTGTTCTGATATCACCTATCAGCTTGTTCGATATCGAAGTTGTGACGATTCCGACGCAACTCCAACGTGCACTTGGAATCAGACAACAAATCCAGGAGATTGGACGGATTGCGTAGGAGGAAATCAATATTGCGGAAATGGAGTTCAGGAAGGAAAAGAAGAATGTGATGATGGAAATACGGATAACAGTGATGCGTGTACAACTTTATGTAAAATAAATGTGTGTGGAGATGGACATTCGTATAATGGTGTTGAAACGTGTGATGAGGGCGACCAAAATGGCGTTGTTTGTACAGCCGATTATCAAGATACTTGTGCGTACTGTACGGTCTCATGTCAATACACAGTTGTTTCAGGGGCTTATTGCGGCGATCAGGTAATTGAAGAAGAAACAGAATATTGTGATGGAAATTCTGTTTCAAAATTCTGTTTTAAACCGCATGATACTCCGGACGAACGTGATGTGACTGGAATGTGTGAAACGGATGCAGATTGCAATGTAAACGCAGGGTATACCTGTGAAACAACAGGTGTTTGTGATGGTGGCTCTCATTTGTTTGGAAGCGGAGATACAGCGACCTATGCAGACTATAATGGTCTTCCGTGTGTAAGCGGAAGTATAGAGTTTGACGAACGTTGCGGAACAACAAATAGTGGAACAGGAACATCTGAAGGGGTGTGCGTAGCGCCTGAATGTGCCAGTTCATGTTTTTCTTCTTGTCCTTATACATACGAACAATCTTCTATCTTGATTCAGACAGAGCTTTCAAATGCAACACAACAAACATCCGCTGACCTTTATAGTTATCTCTCAGGTCAGAGTCCGGACACAGCGCTGCTTTTTTTGCCAGCATGTACCGTTGGAACTCAGTTAATGGCTGATATTGATATGTCTGATGTCGAACCTCCGACGGTAGATATTGTATTTGTGACAGATTTGTCTGGAAGTATGACCACGGTGTTGGATACAAAAACAGGAGATAACCGTATTCAAGTGACGGTTGATTCTATGACGCAGGCTATTCAGGATTTATTCGATGATTATGGAGGTAATTCAGCAAATATGCGTATCTCCACAGTGAGTTTTACTGATTATTTGTCTGATGGTGTTGATACAGATGGAGAAAACGGAATTACAGACAGTGACGGATGTATTCAAGACACAAAAGATGGTGATGCTCTTGCGTGGATTGATCATGGGCTTGGTTCATCAACGGGAGAAAATGACATGTTATACAATGCGGAAACCGGTGTGGAAACATATGTAGCACGCGCTCACGGATATACCCCTACTGCTGCCGGACTTAAATGTGCTGATAAGGTTTTACAAAATTCTGATGCTAATTATAAAGTAATTGTTTTGTTGAGTGACGGAGAACCAACCATTAATCTTGCTGGAGTGATCAATACATCTACACCAGAATCGAATGTCCCAGAAGTTGTATCTGTGCGCGATCAGATGATATCCAAAGGAATTCATATATTTACAGCAGCCTTAACGACAAATACAGATCTTGTCGGATACATGGCTCACTTTTCAAGTGATGTTTGCGGAACATGTGATGCGTGTGAATCATCATGTGAAACAAGTTGTGCCTCCGAATGTTCGGGTGAAAGTGCAACAGATCAATCATGTGTTGATGACTGTGAAGCAAATGGAGATCTGTGTCTGGAAGATTGTGCAACGGATGTAGATTGTGATGTCGATTGCGACGGTATGGTCGGATCAGCCTTGAGTGCATGTTTAGGAGCGTGTACTTCTGCAGTTAATTGTGTAGATACGTGTGAAAAGACCATCAAGTCATGTAAGGACTTGTGTACACCGACGGATGAGGAATGTGAGGATTCTTGTGTAGATACATGTACATCTTCATCTTGTGAAGGATCCTGTCTTTCTTACGAAGATGTTAATGATTGTAAACCAAGAGAATCAGTTGAATATGCCTATTCTGCATCTACCGCAGAAGATCTTGAAACAATGTATCAGACGATCGTGGACAGTATTCTTGGTGTGACTGTTGGATTTACAACGGATTTTGCCGGACAGACGACCTTGACATCTGGAGTGGTTGCTGACGGAGATAATGTCATAATGCCGTTTCCAGAAGGATTTGATTGCCGCACAACTGGTGCATGGACCATTCCATTCCGAATAAGTTTTGCAGGAACAGGGGTTGTTCATATCAGTGATATTTCTTTGAATTATTGTCCGATAGATTAAATATGAATGTATTTGATGAATCTCCTTCGGAAAGACCTCTTTTTTTCCAGAAACGTTTTTTAATGATTGCAGGAGCAATCAGAAGTCAGATGATCCAACCGGTTGTGCTCAAACAAAGATAGGAGAAACAGCTATACGTATTGGAGCAGCAATCATTTGTACAAAACTCGATGGGGAGGCAAAAGATAATTGTGTTTTGGGTACGGCTCTTGAACATGGTCAGATAAAGGATTGTGATTTGATGGAAGATAAAGAAGGAAAGACTTCATGTGAGGATGCCGTGTATCAGCGTCTTGCTTACGAAGAAAATCATTTAGACTATTGCAATAAAATGGAGAGTTCTCTTGGAAAAGATCGGTGTTTAGATGGAGTGAGTTATCAAATAGCTGTTAAACAGGGATGCGGGGAAAAAACAGGAATCGAACCATCCGTCTGCGAAGCGATTCAGACGCTTGAAAGAGTTATCGCAAGTCAGGATCCTTCTCAATGTATGAATATATTTCAAGAAAACGATCGTTCTGTTTGTTTGGAAGCGATTGGGTCAGGGGATCGTGACCATGATGATTTAACAGGGGATCAGGAAACACGTTTCGGAACAAGTGATACGAATCCAGATACAGACGGAGATGGTCTCACAGACAAAGATGAAATAATGGTGTGGGGAACGAATCCTCTTGTGTCTGATTCGGATGGAGATCATTTTACAGATGCCGAGGAAGTTCAAGGAGGATATAATCCGCTTGGCGCAGGACGTTTATAGGAATATACTTAAAAGAGTTATTTTTTACGATTGTGTTTTCTTTTTATGTTTGAGAACGTAAAAAAAGAGCCTGAGGATATTTTTGCTGGAAGCGAAGGGGCTGTCCCGACTCCACCTCCTCCTGTTGCTCTTGCGGGTCAATCTCTTTCTTCTTCTCGGGAAATTTCTTCGTCCCCCATTTCATCGGAGCAAACCAGAGAAAAACAGACATCTCATTGGTCATGGAAAATGATCGGAATAGTTGGGATGGCAATTGTCATTGTTGCTGTGGCAGGCGTATTGTCTTCTCGAATTTTAGCAAGTCGTACAAAATCGTCAGATCGCGTTCCTTCTGTGCAAACAGACGAAGAAAAGATGCAAGAATTAAAAAAAGAGACAGAAAAAATACCAAAAACAACCTCTGAACAAAATAAACCTCAAGAACAAACGTCTGTTATTTTTCCAACTCCAATTGTTGTTCCAGAACCAGACGCAGATAAAGATGGTCTTTCTGATGCACAGGAGGCAGAAATTGGAACGAGTCCAACAAATGCAGATACAGATGGTGACGGGTTGTTTGATCAGGAAGAGGTTGCTGTTTATAAAACCAATCCTCTGAACCCTGATACGGATGGAGATACGTATTTGGATGGAAAGGAAGTATCAAGCGGATATAATCCAAATGGTTCTGGAAAATTATTTACTGTTCCAACAGAGGTTGCCCCGTGATAAATACACGTCTTACATAGTGTTATGCCGGATCGTTCTCTATCAGTGATTGAAACTCCGGAAGAGGTAAACAAACATTCTGTTGATCCTCTTATTTTTACGATGCCTGAAAAGTATCGGGGGCTTGCCGTTACACAAAAATCAGTTACACAAAAAACAGTTGTTCCTTTTTCAGGGTCACCTGTTGTTTCTCCACCTGCACCTGTATCTCCGAAAGCTGTTCCGTCTCCACTTTTAAAATCGAAAATGGCACGATCAACAAAGATTTTACTTATTGCTGGCGGTGTTTTCATTCTGGGAATGGGAGGAACAGGTATTTATTTTGTTTTTTTACGATCTCAACCTGCACAACAGCAGGAAATTGTCTCTAAACCGGTTGTCAAAGAACCTATAAAACAAGAACAACCGAAGCCAGTTGTTAAAGAGGAGCCGTCAAAGGAAAAAATACCTGTTTCGCCTTTTCCGAAAGAATTACTTCCTGGTCGTGATACGGACAGTGATGGATTAACAGATGTGGAAGAAGTTGTATTTGGAACCAATAGCGGACTTCCAGATTCAGACGCTGACGGATATCTCGATGGAAATGAAGTATCGCATGGATATAATCCAAAAGGAACAGCACCGACAACATTGCTCGAATCTGGTGCTATAAAAGAATATGCCGCACCTGGAGCCGTCTATCGTTTTTTTTATCCAATTGGCTGGACAACACGAACAGGAGAAATCGATCCGTTGCAAGTCATATTGGTTGTTCCAAGCGGGGAAACAGTGACGGTTACATTGGCGGCAAAAAATGTCACTCAATCTCTGATAGAGTGGTACACTCAAGCGCATCCTGAACGACCAGGAACAGATTTTGTTTCAACAACCACAAAAAAAGGATACCCATCCCTTCTTTCGAAAGATCAAATGACTGCCTATGTGGATGCAGGGACAGTTGTGGCTGCGTTTTTCTATCAATCAGGAACGAAGACGACTCTGGATTATCTCCAGACATTTCAAATGATTTTGAATAGTTTGATTTTAAGTTGAATTCTGTGAAAATTCAGGTCGAATGGAACCAATCACGTTTACGTGGTGGTCAGTGCTTACCGCATGTGTTTATCCAGCAAATGGTGGATAAAACGGAACAATATATTCATGGGAAAGGAAATAAATTCGTTTCTGTCGCGTTTGTTTCTCCCAAGGAAATACGTCGTCTGAATCGAGATTATCGTGGAAAAGATGTCGTGACAGATGTGTTATCTTTTCCTCTTCATACGGATGTGTTGGCTGGGGAAGTTTTGATTTGTTTTGAACAAGCAAGACTTCAGGCTCAAGAACAAGGTCATGGTATCCGCAAAGAGATTGGTATTTTATTTGTGCATGGATTGTTGCATATTTTTGGGTTTGATCATGAAACGAAACAGGATCGAAAAAAAATGTTTCTTCTTCAAACGAAAATTCTCGCTCAGGTAGGTATTTCTTGGAAGGATCCTTTTTCTGATGCGGAAAAGACAAAAAAAATATGATTCAATTGAGCCGTCTTTTTCAGAGTTTTTGTCATGCAATGCGTGGACTGAAAATAATCTTTCAATCCGAACAGAGTTTTCGTATTCAAGTTTTTGCTGCTTGTGTTGTTGGAATATTCCTTTTTATGTTTCCACTTTCTAGGAGTCAGACTGTTGTTATTTTGTTTTTGATGGCCTTTGTTCTCATTCTTGAAATGATTAACAGTATTTTTGAACGTTTAGTTGATGCATTTAAACCACGTATTCATCCGGTCGTTGGAGAAATAAAAGATATTATGGCAGCGACGGTACTTGTCGCATCTGTTGTCGCAGCATGTATTGGACTTGTAATTTTTGGACCTCATTTTTTTCGCTTGTTTTTGTCTTGAAATTTACGTATACTTAAAAGACAGATTCCGTTTTTTAAACGCCTATGTCGGAAGACGTGATTATTGGTTTAGATATCGGTTCACACGCGGTTCGGGTGGCTGTCGGTCAACCTGTTCCAAGCGTGGAAGGAAAGACAAACCAAATGCACATTATTGGTGCAATAGAAGTTCCATCTGAAGGGATGAGCAGAGGAAATGTCTCAAGCATCGAAGATGCAGTTTCTTCAGTTTCAAAAGTATTGGAACAAACGGAACGTCTGACTGGATTACCGCTAAGTCGTGCTTGGGTGGGAATTTCAGGTACGCATATTATTGCTCAAGAAAGCCGGGGAGTTATTGGAGTGGCAAGAAGTGATGGAGAAATTCGTGAAGAAGATGTTGAACGTGCGATTGAGGCAGCGCGCACAGTTGCTATGCCAACTAATCATGAAATTTTGCATGTGATTCCTCGAAGTTTTACCGTTGACGGTCAGAGAGGTATCAAAGATCCTGTAGGGATGAACGCGATTCGGCTTGAGGTGGATGCCTTGATTATTCAGGGTCTTAGTTCACAAATCAAAAATTTAACAAAGTGTGTTTATCGGACAGGATTAGATATTGAGGATCTTGTTTTTTCTATTTTAGCTACGGCAGAAGCAGTGGTGACAAATAAACAAAAAGATCTGGGGGTGTGTGTAATCAATATTGGTGCTTCCACCACCAGTTTGATTATTTTTGAAGAAGGAGACGTTCTTCATACCGTTGTTCTTCCCATTGGGTCTTCCCATATTACCTCTGATCTCGCCATTGGTCTTCGAACATCTTTGGATGTGGCAGAGCAGGTTAAAATTCGATACGGTCATGCCTTGCCTGAAGAAGTTGATAAAAAAGAAGAAATCAATTTAGCTGAACTTGGAGCCCAAGATGAAGAATATGTTGGACGACGTTTTATTGCAGATATTATTGAAGCACGTGTGCAGGAAATTTTTGAGAAAGTTGATGCAGAACTTTCAAAAGTGGAACGATCCGGCATGCTTCCGGCCGGTGTTGTCCTCACAGGCGGAGGAGCAAAATTGGCTGGGATGCTTGAAACGGCAAAACGATCCCTTCGACTCCCGACATCTCTTGGAACGCCCATTGGTGTGACTTCAGTTGTGGAACGTATGAATGATCCAGCAATGAGCACAGCAATCGGTCTCGTATTGTGGGGATATAATATTGCATCCTCGACTGAGAGTCATCGGTTTAGTGGAGTTTTTTCAAAAGTGAAGAATGTCAAAAAGATGGCAAGTGGTCTTGGAAAGTGGTTTAAGTCCTTGCATCCATAAAAGTGATTTTTTTACAAGAAGCATATACAGACCCTGGGGATGGTTTGTGTATTTTTTTATTTGACAACTTTTTTTTTGCGACCTACAGTGTATACGATTTTTGCACAGTTGAGCGTAAAATTGACGAAAAAATGTATTCAAGAGGAATAAAAAAACAAATGCTTTGAACACTTTTTGTATGGCTGAAGTAAAACCCGATATTGAGACGTTCGCTAAAATTAAAGTTTGTGGAATTGGCGGAGGAGGTGGAGCTGCTATTAACCGAATGATTACGGATAAAATTAAAAGTGTTGATTTTATTGCTATCAATACCGACATTCAGGCACTTCACCACAGTCTTGCGTCTGTGAAGATTGCGATTGGAAAGACGGTGACACGCGGACTTGGAGCAGGAATGAATCCTGATCTTGGTCGACGGGCAGCAGAAGAAAATCAAAATGAAATTCGTAATGCATTGAATGGGGCAGACATGGTCTTTTTAACTTGCGGACTCGGAGGCGGTACCGGAACAGGTGCAGTGGGTGAAGTTGCCAAACTTGCAAAAGATATTGGTGCTTTGACAGTTGCGGTTGTGACAAAACCATTTGCGTTTGAAGGTGCACAACGTCGACGCATCGCGGAAGAGGGATTTAATCAATTGATTCAATACGTCGATACAGTGATTACAATCCCAAATGACCGTGTTCTTCAAATTATTGATAAAAAAACATCGCTTATTGATGCGTTTAATATTGTTGATGATGTTTTGCGTCAGGGTGTTCAAGGAATTTCCGAATTGATTACCATTCCTGGTTTGATTAATGTGGATTTTGCAGATGTGAAAGCTATCATGGAAAATGCCGGTTCTGCCCTTATGGGTATTGGTCGTGCCTCTGGAGAAAATCGTGCAGTGGAAGCCGCAAAACAAGCGATCGCCAGCCCATTGCTTGAACTGTCTGTAGATGGAGCCAAAGGTATTTTGTTTACGATTACGGGAGGCCATGATCTTGGTATGCATGAAGTGGCCGAAGCTGCGAAAGTAGTGACTGGCTCTGCAGATGAAGATGCAAAAATTATTTTTGGTGCGATTATTGATGAAGATTTGAAAGAAGAAGTTCGTATCACGGTTGTGGCAACAGGTTTTGATCATCATGAACGTCGGCGCGGTTCCGGATCTGTCGAAGTCCCTGTTCAAGGGACGTGGACACCGAGTGCATTTCTTCGTGTGCGTGAAGAAGAAGAACGAAAAGAACGAATACGACCAACTATTTCTTCATCAACGCCTTTATCTTCTTCTGTATCCTCTGTATCTTCTATCTCGCTTAAACCACGACCTATTTTTGAAGAAGCCCGTCCTATTTCAACATCTCAAGCAGTTGTTCATTCTTCTCCTCCACCTTCTATGCCAAAACTTGCACCAAAAGTGCAACCACCTCCAACAGAGGAAGAGGAATTAGAGATTCCGGCATTTATTCGAAAGAAAATGATGTAAATTATAGTCAGAATATAAAAATCCCTGGAATTATTTTCAGGGATTTTTAATAGTGTATTGTAAAAAGAAAGAGAATTTGATATATATGAATTGTTCGTTGAAAATATATAAATTCCTTGATATGAGTCCTTTGTCAAAAAAATGACAAAGGGTTGGGCTCGTGTCGCTCGAAAGAGCAGGAAGATGTTCGCGTCAGTGAACGTTCGGTATCCTCCGTTACCATGGGATAATCGATATCTTTGAACAGGAGTCGATGAGAGATTCTTCTTTATGAAGAATAACTAAGGTGGCACCGCGAGAAAACTCGTCCTTAGCACACAACATGTTTGTGTTTTAAGAACGAGTTTTTATTTATGTTATTTTTTGTATGAACACAAAAAAGAGAGTGCTTACAGGAGATAGACCAACAGGAAAACTTCATTTAGGTCATTATGTTGGATCTCTCCAAAATCGTCTAAGACTTCAATCCGAACACGAGCAAATTTTTTGTATGATCGCTGATTTGCAGGCTCTTACAGATCACGCAGATCATCCAGAAAAAGTTCGAAAGAATGTTTTGGAAATTACCATGGATAATCTTGCTGTAGGTTTGGATCCAGATAAAACAGTATTTTTTATTCAATCCCACATTCCAGAAATTGCGGAACTTACCGTGTTGTTCATGAATTTAGTTACGCTCGCACGTCTTAAACGAAATCCAACTGTGAAGGATGAAATGAAACAAAAAGGATATGGCGAGGATGTTCCTGCTGGATTTTTGGCATACCCAATAAGTCAGGCTGCAGATATTTTAACTTTTCATGCAAATAGTATTCCTGTTGGGGAAGATCAACTTCCTGTTCTTGAACAGACGAATGAAATTGTGACAAAGTTTAATAGTCTTTATGGAAATCTTTTTTCAAAAATCGAACCTGTTCTCTCAACAGTTCCAAGGCTTGTTGGTGTTGATGGTGGTGCCAAGGCAGGAAAATCATTAGGAAATGCTATTTATCTCAGTGATTCAAAAGAGGAAATCATGAGAAAGGTGATGATGATGTACACTGATCCTGATCATATTCGTATGGAGATGCCAGGAAAGATTGAAGGAAATGTTGTCTTTACCTATCTTGACGTATTTGATCCAGATAAAGAAACTATGCAGATATTAAAAACAAAATACAGTCAAGGTGGACTCGGAGATGTCGAAATAAAATATCGTCTTGTGGATATTCTTGAAAACTTTATTGCTCCTATAAGAGAAAAAAGAATTGAGTATGAGTGTCATCCAGAGATGGTATTGCGTATTCTTGAAGAAGGAACAAATAGAGCACGTGAAATTGCAAAAGAAACAATGTGTGAAGTGAAAAAAGCAATTGGTCTTGATTATTTTTGAAAGATTATGACGTATCATCCAACGGTTAAACAAATTATTTCTTTGCTCACCGAACATGAATGTTGGTTTACAACATTTGAACATGAGCCAACGACAACGAGTGAAGAATCAGCAAATGTTCGACCAGAATACACGCTTCATCATGGAGCAAAAGCAATGATTGTTCGGGTAAAGATATCTGAAACAAATAAAAAATATGTAATGCTTGTATTTCCAGGGGATCATAAATTTGATCGTCAAAAAGTTCAGTATTTTTTTGAGGCAAAAGATGTTCGATTGGCAACTCCTGAAGAAGTGGGTGCACAAACCGGAGGAATACAGATTGGGGGTGTTCCGCCATTTGGTCAACTTTTTGGTATGGAGGTGATTGTGGATCCATCTTTGTTAGAGAACGAACAGATGATATTTAATGCAGGAGATCGTTGTTTTTCCATTGCGATGAGGACAGCGGATTATAAAAATTTGGTTCACCCGGTTATTGCGAAAATGATATAAGTCCATTGGAAAATGAGAATCAAATCTGGTATACTGGAATTGATTTTTTATTGATATGCGGTGTCCTGCTTGTAACCACTCTGAGACAAAAGTTGTTGATTCGCGCATGTCTGCTGATGGGGCGAGTATTCGTCGTCGTCGAGAATGTGAGGCGTGTGATTTTCGTTTTTCCACCATGGAAGAAATTGAATTACTTGATTTGGCTGTGATTAAACGTGATGGGAGAAAGGAAGTCTATGCACGTGAAAAATTAGTACGAGGTTTAGAAAAAGCATTAGAAAAACGACCGTATGTGGCAGGAGATTTACAAAAACTTGTTCATAAAATTGAGCGAGACATTCAAAAAAAACATCACGGGGAAATGACAAGTCGAGATATTGGAGAAATAGTCATGAAACATCTGCGCGGATTTGATAAAATTGCTTATATTCGTTTCGCGTCCGTGTACCGCTCATTTGAGGATGTACAAAAATTTGACCGCGAACTTCGAAAATTATTAGCGGGTTCCAAAAATGTTTCCAAAAGACGTGGGTTGTTATCAAAATCTTGATGATTTTTATGGATGATCTTAAACAACAACGAACCATTTTATTTATTTTTCTTTCCCTCGCTGGAGTTGTTGGTCTACTTACGGGAGCTGTTGGGGGAGCGCTCTCCGTGCTTTCTCTTTCTGATTCAGCCTGGTTACGGGAAAAAATAAAATTTGAATCAACCACAGAACAGCAAATCGTCAATCTCATGCAAGAAGAATCGGCAACGATTGATGTGGTTGAACATGTGACTCCTGCGGTTGTGAGCATTATCGTTAAAAAACGATTAAGTGATCTTCCAACAGCAACATTTCCTTTTTTAGATGATGTTTCTTTTTTCTCTTCGTCAAAAGGTTCAATCTCTGAATCGGATCCATGGGTGGAGATTGGGGGAGGAACAGGATTTTTTATTACGACTGACGGTTTGCTTGTCACAAATAGACATGTCGTGGAAGATGAAAAGGCTCAATACACCGTGATGACAAATGATGGAAAAGAATATGTGGCTGAGATTGTCGATCTTGATCCTTTTTATGATATTGCAGTGCTCAAAGTTTTGAATCAAACATTTCCTACGGTTGTGTTCGGTCACGCAGATTCGATTCGTATCGGACAAACCGTTATTGCCATTGGAAATACCTTGTCCGAATATCGCAATACTGTCACAAAAGGTGTTGTCTCTGGTATAAACCGCCGTGTTTCTGCGTATGATTTTACCCGAGGGGGAGAAATTATCGAGGGGGCAATTCAGACAGATGCCGCGATCAATCCAGGAAATTCCGGTGGTCCTCTTATCAATCTGAAAGGAGAAGTTATTGGGATGAATACAGCGATCAGTGCAGAAGGAGAAGGAGTCGGGTTTGCGATTCCTATTGAGGAAGTGAAACAGGTTGTCATTTCTGTGGAACGTTTTGGTCACATCGTGAGACCGTGGCTTGGGGTGCGATTTGTGATGGTGACAGAAACAATGGCAGAAGAACAACATCTTCCTGTGGATCAAGGGGCATGGCTTGTTCCAGACGAGAAAACGAGTGATCCCGCAGTGATTCCAAAAAGTCCAGCTGACATTGCAGGATTGAAAAGCGGAGATATTATTTTGCGGGTAAACGAAAAAGAACTTGACGAAGAATATACGCTTGCAGATGCGATTCGAACACTTGAAGCTGGAGATGCTGTTATGATTACCGTTCAACGTGGAGAAGAAATATTTGATGTACAGGTGACATTGACGGAATTTATTGATGAGGAACAAAAATTATGACAAAAGAATCTTTTTCCAAAAGAACAAAAATTGTTTGCACTATTGGACCTTCCAGTCGAGATGTTACAACGTTGCGTGCCATGATTCGAGCAGGAATGAATGTGGCACGTCTGAACTTTTCTCATGGAACTTACACGCAGCACAAAATATTGATGAGTCATATTCTGACAGCCGGAAAAAAAGAAGGAGAGCCTGTCGCGTTGCTTCAGGATTTACAGGGACCAAAAATCCGTTTGGGTAATGTCCCAGATGAAGGAGTTATTTTGGAAACCGGACAGACCGTGATCCTTCAAACAGAAACAGATCATTTTGTTGCAGGAGAGATTCCTGTGTTTCCTATAACCTATTCTCACTTACACAAAGATCTTTCTGTTAGTGATCGCATTTTGATTGATGACGGGTTGTTGGAGTTAAAAACGATCCGTATTTCTGATAAACGTATTCGTGCGGAAGTTGTCCATGGAGGTCGAGTCACATCGCACAAAGGAATGAATTTTCCAGACTCGACTTTGTCTATTTCTTCTTTAACAGAAAAAGATCGAGAAGATTTAAAATTCGGTATGCAACAGGGTGTGGATTGGGTTGCTCTTTCTTTTGTGACGTCAGCAAAAGATATTGTCTTGTTGCGTCGACTGTTAAAACAAGCGGCTCGTCCAGGGCAAAAAATTCCTCACATTTTAGCAAAAATTGAGAAGCACGAAGCCATTACTCATTTTGAAGAAATTTTGCAAGAAGTAGATGGTATTATGGTTGCGCGTGGGGATCTTGGAATGGAAATTCCAGCGGAAGAAGTTCCGTTACGGCAAAAGGAAATAGTAGAACGATGTAGACAAGTGGGAAAACCAGTGATTGTTGCAACGCAGATGCTTGATTCCATGATACGTAATCCACGGCCAACACGTGCCGAGGTTTCCGATGCGGCCAATGCGGTGATTGATCATGCGGATGCGGTCATGCTCTCCGGAGAATCTGCAACTGGTTCTTATCCGGTTGAGGCCGTTGAGATACTTGCGCGTATTGCAGTGACAACTGAATCTTCTCCTCTTGATGATCTTCCAGATTGTGAAGATGCAGATACCCCTATGTTTGAGGCTGTGATGAGTCATTTGTTTCGATTGCTTTCCGTTCATCATTATATTCACGGGATTGTTGCGTCTCCATCCCTTACTCTTGGATGTGAACGTCTTGGAATTTCTCGACCTCAAATTCCTTTGTTTCTAGCCTCGAGTGATCCTCAAGAAGTGCGACAACTGTGTCTTCGTTGGGGAGTACGTCCATTTTTGATGAAAGAGACGTCACCAGATTTATTTGGAAAACATGCAGTTCAACAGTTGCGGAAACTTCAACTTGTTCGTTCAGGAATGCGTATTGCTGTTGTGCATCCGGGTCCGTTTCCAGGATTTGATTTTTTAACTGTTTAAGAGAAGAAATTATCTTCTGCTTCCTATGGATGATTCACTTCTTTTTACTGGAAAAGCACCAGAACAAATCGTGAAGGAAGCTGTTCAAATTGTTGATCGTCTTCATCAAGATTTGCGGCAAGTGGAAGAGGAACGCAGACAACGGATGTTTCAAATTATCGAGGAAGGAGAACAACGAGCTGTGGCAAAATTATGGAAACGGATCGAACGTTTGTTTGGCCTTGTTACAAGATAATTTTTTCTATGGATGAAGATATTCAAAATCAAAAAGAACAAGAAATCGAAAGAGGGGAAGTGACACAAGAACAGGAAGCAGAAGTTCGTGCAGACTTTAAAGATACACGTGAAGCAGAAGTGTTTTATAAAAACATTTTAGAGAGAGAAAAAAAACGTGGCAGTTCTCATGAAGAAGCATCTCGTATTGCTTTACGCGAAACACTTACACAATTGTCCAAACTTATGGATCGTCGAACAATACGTGCGGTTCGATCCATCCAAACAGGTTCAGAAATTGTTTCTAGTGCCCTTAGTCGCATCCGTGAGGAAGACGCACCCGGATTGAAACATTTTACAGCTGAGACCCTTGAGGCAATGAGGCAAGCAAAGGAACGAACACAAGCAGCTAGACAACAAATAGGAGGATTGATTGAGGTTGTTTCAGGTGGCTCTGAACCAAGATCCGAAGAAACGCAAGCTGAAATGATAAAAATTCGAAAAGAAATAGAAGAAGGAAGAAAAAAAGAATCTGTTTAAATATTTCTATACGAGGGCTTGCAGGAAAAAAGACCCACTGGTATCATAATCGCCGTTCCCATTTGGGACATTCGCGGATCGGTGGTGTAGCCCGGTTAACACGTCTCCCTGTCACGGAGAAGATCGAGGGTTCGAATCCCTTCCGGTCCGCCAGGACTATTCAGTATCGTGCAACCCGAGTGGCTGCAAAAGATAATGGAAAGTCCAAACCCACAAAATCGCCTTAGGGGCGATTTTGTGTTTGGGGTGAGTGTAAGTTCCTTTGAAAGTGAACTGGTTTGTTTTAGTTGTTTTTCGTTTATTTCATTACCTTACCTTGGTACTCTCTTTAGCATACCTTTGAAATCTACAGACTTTTGAGCAATGAAGATTCAAAGGTCCGAACAACCTTTTGGTCTTTTGCGAAACGCTCCTCTGCTAATTGGATGAGTTTTTGAATGAGATCGACATTCGATACGCCAGAAGCTTTCCAATTATGGTGGTAGAGGCTGCCGGGGAGTGTATTTACCTCATTCACGAATACCTGATTCGTCTTCGAGTCGATCAAAAAGTCAACGCGAGCAATACCGGTACAGCCCAAAACTTTGTACACCGCTTTACCAAGCTTCAAGACTTCCTTGGAGAGATCTGGAGGGATGTTTGCAGGTATCTCGCTATAGTTATTATTCACGCCCGAATCAGATCCTTTCTTGCCACCCGACAGATATTTATCTTCAAAGTTGAAAAACTCAGTCTTGTTGAGTGGGCGTTCGATGGAAGCTGGCGTCAATATATCGTTACCCATGATTGGAAGCGTGACTTCAATAAGATTCTCAACGCTTTCTTCGACGAGCACTTTATTATCATAGTGAGATGCGACTTCGAGCGCTTGCTCTAATTCTGACCGATCCTTAACTTTTGTGATCGCAATAGAGGAGCCGAGATGTACGGGCTTCACGAAGAGAGGCCATTGTAGCACGCTGGCACGCTCTATAAAGCCCTTTCTATCCTTCTCCCAGACATTTTGTGTGAGCCACTCGTAACGCACAACTGGTAAACCAGCCGCAGACACCACTTGCTTTGTTAAAACTTTGTCCATCGCAACTGCAGAAGCGGCCATGTCGCAGCCTACGAAAGGTACATTCGCCATGCGAAGAATACCCATCAAGCTTCCATCTTCTCCATATGTGCCGTGCATAGCGGGAAAGACCAGATCAATGTCGATCTTTTTTGAAACCATTCCAGAGAGGACAATAGAAAATTTCTCCCCAATAGAAAGTTGGAGTGGCTTCAGCTTTGTGAACTTGTCTTGAATATCGCCCTTAAAATAGTCCATGTAGTTCATCTGCTTTTCTGAATACCAGAGCCCTTCTTTTGTAATGTAGATTGGAATTACCTCGTACTCATCTAATGTGAGAAGTGTGTCGATAATTGGAGTATGAGCGGTGATGATTGAAACATCATGCTCCGCGCTTTTTCCGCCAAAAATGACGGCAATTGTTTTTTTGTTCTTCATAGTTTTGTTATTAGATATATTGATCTGGCCAGTCGTTCTGCAAGAGAACAATGTCGCCTTTTACTGTAATGCGAGGTAAGGCGGCGAACGATTTCAAGGCCTCGTCAAACCAGATAACCTCCCCTTCATATTTTTCTTCATACAGTCCTTCCTCGATGAACGGAGTCACGGAATTTTTAACAAGTACAACTTTTTCGATTTGAGCTCTGGCTAACTCTCTCCCAATTTCACGGTGCACTTCTTCCTTCTTGGAGCCCATTTCAACTAAGCCCGGTGTTACATAGAAGCGTCGTCCATTTAGTGATGCGAGAAATGCAATAACCGCCTTAACGCCATCTGGATTACCGTTATAGCTGTCATCAAGCGTTGTTACGCCATTTCTATCTACGCTTGGAGCAAGACGATGATCAAAAGGCTTTGTCTTCAACGTTCCTGCACGGATATGAGAAGGGGTGGAACCCAATCGCCTTGCAAGATCTGCGGAAAGGGCAAGAGGTCCGATCTGGTGCAGGCCCAACAGCGAGGATCGTATTTCCATCGGAACGTTGTTCTTCTCCATAACAAACGACGTCCCAGAAAGATCTGAATGTGCGTTCTCCATGCGCCAACTGTTAACGCCTTCACGGCTATACATGATGTGGTTCGGGCGTGCATGGTCGCGAGCCAATATACTCTCACCGTTTACGTATAAAGGTTTATCGCCGAGGAAATCAGCAAGTTCATAAATTGTCTGTACCGTTTTTTCAATAGTCTTAAATTTTTGGAGATGTGCTTCGTTGATGCCGGTAATGATTCCAATATCCGGGTTGATCAATTTACATAACCTTTTTACATCGCCGGGATAGTATTCTCCCAACTCAAAGATAAGCACCTCCTCGTTGCCTCGTAACGTTTTGATAAATTTACTGATGCCAAGTGGCGTATTATAGCTATGTGGTGGGGCAGCGACTTCTTTATCTTCCGATAGGACCGTTTTCAAAATTTCGCGCATGGACGTCTTTCCGTAACTCCCGGCGATAGCAATCTTTACTCCATGATGTTCTGCGAGCTTTTTCTTTGCAAAATAAATGATGACGAATTCGATTGGTTTCTGGACAAGCAATTGAATTATTGTGAGAGGTGCAAGGATGAGGTAACTAAGTAAGATGGGGGACAAAATAATAATCGCGGCGCCCAGTACATGCCTAAAGGGTAGATTGGTGGCGATTATGAGCCAAAGACCAGATGAAGCAATGCTAATCAATAACATCAGGCCGACAAATACAAGTAAGACCGTTTTTGCGGACCATTTTATCTGTTTACGCTTTTCAACAAAGCGAAAATCTTTGACATCATGAAGCCATGCAAGATAATCTTGCGCCTTGTATTCGCTTGCTTGGAGCATATAGACCAAAGAACGAATATATCGAGGATGGAATCTTGAAAAAAATAGCCTCATACAAAAGCGTTTATTAGTTTAGCTACACGCTTTGCATCAGATACAAATACAAAATGATCAGCACCCCCTATTATTTTGAGTTGGGAGTTTTGAATGCAGTTATTTAGCGTTCTCGCGTCAGCAAGTGGCGTCTGTTGATCCTGATCACCCCAGATGAGAAGCGTTGGGAGTGTGAGCTTGCTCGCATCATCCCTTAAATCTTCGCTCACGACTTTTACAAACGTATCTTTCAAGTTACCTGCGTTGCGGTAGTCTTCACTACCTACTGTTCGTGTAGCGTAGTTTTTTAATCGTTTTCGTATCGATGCCACAGGGATGATGGAGATAGCCATCTTGCCGATCTTGATCACCAAAGAAATGCAATGATGAAAGAATGTTTTTTGCGATACGCCTGCTGCGCCAATGAGTACAAGTTTCTTCGGGAGTAAGATCGCTGTTGCTATTGCCTTTATAGCAACTCGACCTCCAAAAGAATGAGCAATAATAGTATCAATTTCAGAAATGTTGAGTTTTTTAAGAAATGACGCGAGGAACTGAGCGTAGTCGACAACTCCCCACGGATTGGGTGGAGTTTCACTTTTTCCAAACCCCGGAAACGAAAGTGAGACGAATCTCTTATTTTTCAGCTCACGTACGAGTGGATCAAAAGAAAACGCATTACCACCCCAGCCATGGAGCAATAATACGACCGGTCCAGAACCGGTATCTTTGTATTCAGTATCGATGTCGTCAACAATGATCTGCATGTAAGCGGTCTTGATGACGACATGTGGTGACCATCAAGTTTTATGAATTTTCTCTGAACCGTTGCCAGATTTGTTCGAACATCCAGCGCTGTGCGCTTGCAAATTCTTTCGATCGCACGATAAAGCCAATGATCCCTGTCTTTTCGTTAAATGAGAGCATGGCAATTTTGTCGCCAAAAATATATGTCTCATTTTCAAAGGGTGCTTTCCCCTTAACGATTCGCGTTTCACGCCTGCTCGTTTTATCAGCTTTTTGGATGTTTCGGGCTTCTGGTGAATCTGTCGCAATCAGACGAAGGGTGATGTTTTGCGCGACGCGACGTTGAATAAAGGCGTCGTGATATTCTCGAGAGAACACACGATCTTCTTCTTCGAAGTTCGACATGAGAAGAAGCTCAAAGTCAGAACCGGAAAGAATATCTTCCGTAATCTGATGTAACCCTTCAATGCCGGTGAATGTCTGAAGCACAGGACGGTCGTTACGACTCCCATATTGAGCAAGGAGTTCCGGCATGGATTCTTGGATAGATTCCACCTGCCGACGCATTCGTCGGATCTCTGTTCGCAACCTAGCAATGATTGCTTTTGGTTCACGCGTCCAAATGATCTTGCGATTGCCCATATTCTCCTCGTCCATGAGACCAAGCTCCTGAAGTTGCTGATAGGCGGCATAAGCAGACGAACGATCCATCTTTGTTGCCTTTGCAATTTGTCCTACAGAAGAACGTCCAAGTTTATAGCTGGCAAGGAAAAAAGTGATCGCGTTTGGACTTACACGAAGATTTTCCAAAGAAGATTTAATACTTGTGAGCTCGGCCATATAATAGCGTTAGGAGTTTCTTTGTAGAAATAAATCAGACGATTTCGTTATAATACTAGAAAAACTACTGTATTTAGTGAGAAAAGTCAATCTACTAGTGTAGTAGATAGTTCTACAACAATATTACATGGGTTTGCGCATCCGAAATACACGGATTTTGTAATTTTTCATTGTTGATAATCCTCCAAGAGCCTCACAACTCAAACTTCGTAAACCAGCTTACTTTTCAGGTTCCCAAGTAGGAATCGTTTTTCCGTGACGCTGCCTTCTTTGAGTAGGTACTTCGCATACTCCATGTTATTTTAGAATTCAACCCTTCCTTTTTAACTACTGTCTCATTTTATCTCAAATCTCTCAAAAAGACCCCGACCCACTCGCCTCAAATCGCCCCAAAAATAACCGTCGAAAAACCCTTGAAATACCCCTGGTTTTTTGGTTCATAACTCATGCGTCCCGCCACATAAAAGCGACCCACGTGGTCGTTTTTATGTTTAACCAAAGCTTTCTTTTAGATGAGCTTCATGGTACAGTTTTCTTAATTGACTTCAGTCGATTATGTGTTCGATTCAACGATTTTTCCTCGGTTTAAGCCTGATGGGTGCGTTGTGTGGGTTGCTCGTCAATGCCACGCCCACTTTCGCCTGTTCTTGTGTTCGAGCGACGTCGACTGAACAGTTTAATGATGCGACGACGGTTTTTGTTGGAAGAGTAAAAAGTATTTCCGAAGATAGTAGTTCTCGATCCGTCGACTTTAATGTGAGTGAATCGCAGAAAGGTTCGGTCGCTGAAAACGTAACCGTGACGACCGGCTTGGGCGGTGGTGATTGCGGTTTCGATTTTGAAGTAGGTCATGAGTACATGGTCTACACCCGTGGACAAGAACAGCTTAGCACGAATATCTGCGTCGGAACCTCTTTCATTGCAAGTACTCAGGACGGCAATAGAGAAGATGACGCTGCGAGCAATCCCGAAGTATCGACTATAGAGTTGGACACCGAAGATAATTCCGTCGGTTCTTTCGTTATTATCGTGCTCATTTGCTTTTGCTTAGGTGCATTGGTGGTGTATCTAATAGGACGTAAGAAGACCAGATAGTTATGGAATAAGAGTCCCTCCACATGCCTCAAAATCATCCAGACAGAAATTGCATAAACTCCTTCGAGTCCCGTCCGTTCCGTTGTAAAAAACTCAGTTCACGCTGATTTTTTTGTATAAACAACAAACCCCGCGTCGAACGACGGTTAACCCGAGTAGGGTTTGTCGTTTCGCGCAGGGTGAATCAGAGTTTGGTCGGCGTGAAATCGCTCCAACGCTTTATCTCGTGGAAGGCGTTGGGTGTGATATTGGCACTCGTCGCGTCATCTTGATAGAGCACGAGCTCGTTGTTTATAAGACAAAGCAGGTCCCCCGTGTCGATCGTTACACCAGTCTGATAGATCCACCCCATGCGCGGAATGATCGCGAGCGGTTCGGAGCGATCCGGGCAGGAGTTGATCAGTCGATCGGCCAGTCTCACGTGGGAGTCACGCCTATCCGTACGTGCTATCCAGAGCACGTCCTTGAGCAAGCTCACCTCCAAGTTGTTGCCACTGACGTGGACGTCGTGTCCTTTTTGAGTTGCTGTGATGATGAAGAGTCCCTTCGGACTGAGACAAAAGAGCTGGTCGGACCACGGGTTGGGTTGCTGTGCCCTGTAGCCGATGGTGTAGCCCATGCCGATCTTGTTACCACAGAAGTTGTCCAGGTCGACCGAGGTGTGAAAATCGAGGTTTGGCGTCGTCTCCGTCTGCGATGGGGAACAACAACAACCGCTGATTATGATAATAAGAGCAAGAATGTACATCACATCTCCTTTATGGTGGGGAAGAGTATACAACGAGACTTCGTTGCCGGTTGTGCCGCAGGATTTTTTGGCAACAAAAAAAGATAACAAAAATATCGATTTTCGTCAAGAAATTTGATTTGTGTGTCATTTATTGCTATGAGGTGTTTTCATTTTTTTTGAAGAAGTTTTTGGGTCACTTTCGTAGCGATTTTATTCGAGACTTGATTGATTGGTCCGTGATGATATGGATCCATTTCTCTAAGAAGTGGGGCAATAAATTCCAATTCCAGACTTTCCATAACATGTGGGTGTCCTTTGCTCTCTATAAGTGCTTCAACAGCAATCTCGATCACCTCATCTAAGATTTTTTCCGCGTTTTCTCTCGTTCGGTTATTCTCATTTTTTCCTTCCTTTATAAAGCGATCTTTCAAATTCATAAATCGTTTCGCTGTTTGTTCTACCGAAAATTCTCCATGTCCGGATTCTCTTTCCATATTTTGAGAAATAAATAGTTTCTTTAGAAAAAAGATACCAAGTTCTGTTGGTTAGATCAAATTTAATGAAATGTATCTTTAAATCAAATGGAGTTTTTTCTTTTTCTTTTTCTTTCTTGTATCATAGAAGAAAAATATTAGATCTTTGTTTTATGCCTTCTTACGATTCTGAATTACGACGACTAGATACAGCACGCGAATTTGGACAAAGGGATTATTTTGCTGATCTTGCTTTTATTGAGAATCTTTATATAAACACAAATATTCATCGGGAAGATCGTGCAAAACTTTTACGAGATGCTGTTCGATTTCCGATTTTTGATCAAGGTATTCATGGATCAGGAGGAATAGAAGATATAGAGAAATTTTTGAATCAATTGAATTTTTCTTCAAAAACAGCATTTATTTCTTCTCTTTCCAGAGCATTTGGAAAGAGAGTTTCAGAACGGTTATATCAGAAGTTTCTTTCGGATTTTAAACGTAGTCTGAATCGGTATTTGGAGAACTATCAACCAGATAGTTTTTTCACGGTTCGAGAATCTGATCAGGTCGAAAAGATGCAACAATATACCGAGGAGGAATTGAGGAAAGAAGTAGTAAATATTGTTCAATTCATCGAAGAAAAAAATATGCAATATGAGGATTTTGATTTGGTTCTTCACGATGCTCTCTTTTTTACCTGTGCATCTACAAAGAAGAGTTATGAATCAAGTCCAAATAAAAAAGCAATGGAAATAGTTGGCTTCCTTAATAAAAAATATGGAAAGGAAAAAGTTCGATTGTATAAAGAAAACATAAAAAGAGTGTGTGCACCTGATTATCATGGGACAGATGAAGTTGAAAGAAGATTATATGAATTGTTTGCACCATTGAATAATTTAGATTCAAGAGATGTGAAGAGTGTGATTCAACAGAGTGCGATGTATTTTCAAGATGCGGGTTTACCTCGATGGAAATTTTCAGAAGAGTCATCTGTAAGAAGTTTTGTTTCTTCTGTGAAACAAATGCTGGAATATCAAATTAAAAAAGAAAAACACGAAGAATTATTTCAAAAACTTGGTTTATTTTTTGAGACAGAATCACAAAAAGTTGAAGAAAAACAACGAATAGAAAGAATGTATAAAGTAGATTCAAAAAAGATGGTGCCAAAAGAATATCAATACGAACTATGGGATCTCGGTAAAAAACGAAGAGAGATTTTTCCATTGTTTTTTGAATTTGATGTGGAAAAATCTATCACAATTATTTCTCAAGCGACAAGAGATGCTGGTGTTCAAAAAGAATGGCCAAGAAAGTTTGATGAACCTGTATTGCAGCAAATCATGATTTATCTCAATGAAATGCACGGGAAGGAAGTTGTTGATCGATTTGTTTCTTCTGTGAAACAACAGTGTGAAGGTTTGAAATAATTTTTTATCCTTGACATTCAAGTCACGGCATGGTTTTTTTGTGGCAGGTCTTTTAAAAAGGAGAAACAATGTCGCATAGGTATCATGATTTTCTGTATAGGGAAATGCATGTCTCGGATTTTATCTGGGAGCTTCTTCACACACCCCAAGTTCAACGTCTCCATGGTATTTCTCAAGATGTTCTTCCTTCAGGGTTGTTACCATGGAATATGCCAAGTCGACTTGAACATGGGATGGGTGTCGTACGTTTGGCAACGGAAGTCATAAAAAACAATCCATCATTCGCGCCTTATGAAAATCTTCTTTTGGGCGCAGCCCTTCTTCATGATGCGGGAAATGCATCTCTTTCTCATTTAAACGAACCTTTTTTGAAGGTCATAATGGGAAAAGACGGTGAATCATTTCTGGAAGAAATATTGCATCAATCTGAAGCTGCTGAGGTATTGAATCATTTTGGATGTTCCCCTGAGCAAGTAGTTCGATTTGTAACAGGGGAAGCGGCACCTCTTTCTCGTGTTTTGAATGGTTCAATGGATATTGATAACTTGGATAATATTCATCGATACTGGATGATTTCAAATAAGCAACCGCTTTTTGATCCAATTCTTCTTGCATCCTCTTTTCGTTTTTGTGATGGAAAATGGATGTTGGATGCAAACATGCATCCCGAATCTCGTAAATGGCAAAAAGCGCGTGAGGCTGTCTATGCAGTCATTTATGGAGAACCTCATTTGAATACAGCCAAAATGCTTGAACGTGCGATTTGGTTTGCTTTTGAGCAAGGAGAACTTTCGGAAGCGTACTTTCGCATGAATGATCAAGAGGCTGTTGAATACTTGCAATCATGTAATGAAAAAACAGCATTTCTTGCCAACCGGGTTTCTACGCGTGACCTTTATGCGCTCTGTTTTGCTTTTGAAACAACGAAACCGTCTGAGAAATTTTTGGCTCTTTCCCAAAAATGGGATGCACGCTATGAAGTGGCAGATGCGATTGCAGCACATATAAAAATGCCTCGTGAGGCAGTGTGTGTGCATCTCGGAAAGGGAAGAGACAGGCGTAAAATCGATTTACCTTTTGTTCGTGATGACGGTTCCTTTTTTATGGACAATAGTCCTCCTGAATGTTTGGAACCTATCTATCGGATAAAAGTGTATCTTGATGGAGAGGTTCATCGTCATACAATAGCAGTTCATGATATGGTCAAAACATGGATCATGTCATAAGATCTTAAACGAACGGAAAAGCCGTTCGTTTTTTGGTCGTCTATGTTTGGTTTATGGAAACAAAATTATCCCTTCTTTCTCGCAAAGAACAATTTCAACAATTATTTCCCTCAGAACCGTCCTATCGCTGGAAACAGATAGAAACGGCTTTTTTTGATGGACACGCAAATGGTTGGCAGGATGTTCAGACACTTCCAAAGTCTGTGCGTGAAGGTGTAGAACAAGAAATTTTATGGATGACTGTTGAAACAGAACAGGTTTACGATTCCAAACAAAGTCAAACATTTAAAGCAATATTAAAAACACGAGATGGATTATTTTTTGAAACCGTGCTCATGGAAAATCGAACAGGACAATGGACAATTTGTGTTTCTTCTCAAATTGGATGTGCGATGCGTTGTTCGTTTTGTGCGACTGGAACCATGGGATTAAAACGAAGTTTGTTGTCTGATGAGATCGTGGATCAATATCGTTTTTGGATGTCTTTTTTGAAAGCGCGTCCAGAGATATCTCAACGCATCAGTAATGTTGTGTTCATGGGGATGGGTGAGCCCATGGCAAATTATGAAAACGTCAAACAAGCGATTCGAATGTGGCTTACGTACACCGATATTGGTTCCACACACATCACGGTTTCTACAGTCGGAATTTTGACACAACTTGATCGGTTGCTTACGGATCCGGATTGGCCGTCGGTGCGTATTGCGATTTCTTTGCATAGTGCAAATCAAGAAAAACGTCGTGAAATCATTCCAACAACCGTTGATGATTTTTTAGTGAAACTCGCTGATTGGTCACATCGATATGCAGAGACTCTTGGCAATCGAAAGCATCATGTGACATATGAATACCTTTTGCTGAATAAAGTGAATGATGGGTTGGATGAAGCAAAAGAACTTGCTCAATTCATTCGTTCCACTTCTTCAGGAAAAATAAATGTGATTCCGTATAATCCTGTCCCGGATAAACCATTTGAACGCAGTCAGCGTGAATGTATTGATCAATTTAAAAATATTCTTGTTTTAGCGGGACTTGATGTGACGGAACGTCGAAGTATGGGAAATGATATTGCGGCTGCCTGCGGACAATTGGTAACGACCAAAAAAAACGTTCAGGAACGATCCTGAACGCAATTGTTTCATACAGTAATCATGACTTTATTTAGCCATACTTTCCGGAGTAATGATTCCCGCATATTCACCATTTTTTGTCACAATGACAACAGGATTGATGGATTCGTTGAGTACATCAAACACCTGTTGAAGCGACATATCCGCATCAACCACAGAGACACGTGCTGTGATATGTTCTACAGGAAGATGTGGCTGTCTCTTTTGTTCAAGGAGAAGACGTTCAGTTGAAGCGACTCCATATGTACCATCACGGAGAAGAACAGGAAAAAGACCGATATGTGACGATGCGTCAACAATAGTCTCTGCGATCAGGCGAATCCTTGGTCCTGATGGAGAAGTCCAATGTATTTCTGATATAAGTTCAACCTGATCAAGGATATTTTGAGCCGTTCCTTTAAGAGATTCGTAAAAACTTGTAAACTCCCAGATCTTTTGTCCTTCAAAGAACATGATGTATGCGATGAATAAAAGGATATATTGTCCCAACACAAATCCGATGATTCCCATACAAACGGCCAAGAACTTGCTGATTCTGATCGTATAATAAGTCGCTTTCAGTCCGTCCATTTTTTCCATAAGGAGACCGCGCAAGATTCTTCCGCCATCCATGGGAAACAAAGGAATGAGATTAAATAATCCGATCATTATATTGATTTTCACAATCATAGCCAGAGACACAAGAAAGAAACGAAGAAAGGTTTGTTCAATCAATGTTTGAATCATCACACTTAAGATGATAGCAATGGTTACAATGAAAAAATTCACCGCAGGTCCGGCCATGGCAATCAATGTTTCTTGCCTCGGATGACTCGGAATGATTTTCATTCGCATGTGTGCGGCACATCCGAAGATATAAAACGTGATGTCATTGGTTAAAACACCAAACCGTCTGGCTGTGAATACATGACCAAGTTCGTGCAGAAAAACAAAAAAGAAACTCACTCCGAGAAGGATAGGTGCATAGAGGATCTCCTCATTTTCTTTGAGAAAAAGGGAGAAAATACCAATGATTGCTAAGGGGATAAAAAATGAAACATGAACAAGAATATCAAGACCAAACCAATGCCCTATTTTTACCTTCACGCAAAACTCCTTTTGTAAAAGAACACCCCTTCCTTTTTCTCAGAAAAAAAAGAACAGAATTGCCTGTTTTATAGGAAAAAATTGATTTTGTCAAGAAAGGTTGATTTACAAAGGAACCCGAAGGTATACTGGTTTTCTATGATTCCAACGGTTTCTATCAATATCGTCGCCTGGAACAGCATGGATCGGCTTCCGACTTTACTTGAATCCATCTTTTCTCAAACGTTTCAAAATTTTGTTGTTCGAATTGTTGATAATGGTTCCACGGATCATGTGGGTGAGTTTTTGCGCGAAAAATATCCGCAAGTGATGCTTATTCGAAATACGCGAAATCTTGGATTTTCTTGTGCTCACAATCAAGGAATTCGATACGCGATTGATAAATGGACAGATCAATCGCTTGATGCGTGTTTTGTTCTTGTGGTGAATCCAGATGTCGTGTTTACCCCGACATTTTTAGAAGACCTTTTGCGAAATACAGAAAATAATCCGAAGGTTGCGAGTTTTGGAGGAAAATTATTGCGTGCGTTTCCGAATCCGGAAAGTGATGATGCGTGGCGAGATATGATTCGATCTTCCATGATTGATTCAACCGGACTTCGCCCAAATCGTCGCCGGTGTGTTGCAGAACGCGGAGCAGGAGAGGAAGACACAGGACAATACGATAAAGAGACTGATATTTTTGGAGTGAGCGGAGCGCTTGTTTTATATCGAGCCTCTGCTCTTGAGGATATACGATTTGAAGAAGATGAATATTTTGATCATGATTTTTTTGCGTATCAGGAAGATATAGATTTGGCTTGGCGTTTACGCAGTTGCGGATGGTCTGCGCGATTTGTGCCTCGAGCGCTTGCATATCATGAACGAGCCATGTCTGGAAATGAACGAGTAACTCTGTGGCAGCTTATGAAAAATCGACAGCGTAAATCGCGGTTGCGCAGTTACTATTCAACACGCAATCATTGGGTCATGCTTTTCAAAAATATGTCTTGGTCAGATTGGGTGTTGTCTCTCCCTTGGGTGATTCCGATGGAAGCGGCTCGTTTTGTCTATGTTTGTGTGTTTGAATCTATGAATATTGGTGCATTTGCTGAAGTTGTTTTATGGATGCCGCACATGTGGCACAAACGTAGACAGATTATGAAAAAAAGAAATGAATCAAAGACCTTGCGTGCCTGGTTTCAATAAGTGGATATGGATCTTTCTATTTTGATTGTTCACTATAATCCCCCGCGTCTTTTGCGACAGACATTACGGAGTATTCGTCGGGCTGCTCCGCGTTTGTTTTACGAAATTTTCGTCGTTGACAACAATCCTTCCGAACGTCTTCCTGCAAGTTTGCACGCAGAATTTCCTGAAGTGCATATTTTGAAAAGCGAAAAAAATATTGGATTTGCTTCAGGAATGAATCAGGGAATGAAAGCGGCTCATGGTCGACATTTTTTAATTTTTAATCCGGACATGATTGTTTTACCCGGATCTCTTGAACATCTCACAGCTTTTTTGGATGAACATCCATCGGTCGGAATGGTTGGTCCAAAATTATTGCATCCGGATGGCACCCTTCAATTTTCCTGTTATCGATTCATGAAACCAATAACGATTGTATACCGACGTCTCCCACTCATTGATTGTCTTTCATGTGTTTCACGGGAATTGAAACGATATCTTATGTCTGATTGGGATCATACATCTGTTGCGTCTGTTGATTATCTATTGGGTGCATGTCTTCTTGTGCGACGGGAAGCTGTGGAGGAAGTTGGCGGGTTTGATCCGTCTTATTTTATGTATTTTGAGGATCAAGATTGGTGCCGGCGGTTTTGGCAGGCAGGATGGGAGGTTGTTTATCATCCAGAAATCAGCATGATCCATTATCATCGTCGGGAAACCGCAGAAGGAGGATTTTTTCGCCAACTTTTTCGTCCGCTTACACACATTCAATTGCGAAGCGCGTGGCGTTATTTTCGTAAATTTCGTGGACAGCCTTATTCCTATGAAAGAAAAAAAATTCGTTCTGAGAGTGGTGAATAGCAGAAATTTTGTGTACCATAAAGGACATGACACACAGCGTAAATTTTCTTGAACATCTTGAACAACCTTCTCAACAACGAACACATAAACATCGTCGTGTTTGGTTGATTGTTTTTTCTCTTCTTGGCAGCATTCTTTTTTTGGCTGTGCTTTTTTTTGTTCTTGTTTGTGGACAAGTTTTGGTTGCAGCTTTTGATGGAAAAGATCGGTTGGTAGCAGTACAAGAAGCTGTAGTTCATCAGGATTTTGAACAAGCACAACATGAACTTGTTGTTGCTCAAGAAGATTTTGATCAGGCTGAGCGCGGTTGGCAGCGTCTGCGTTGGCTTCGTTCTTTTGGGTGGGTCGGAGTTCAATGGGAGGCTGTACAGACAATGATTCATGCTGGAAATCATCTTGTGACAGCTGCAGAAGATGTCGTGAATTTTGGAGCAGAACTCATGCGATTGTCTGGTGTGACAGCGGAACAACTTTCTTCCATCCGTCCAGACATAGGGGCTGAATCAACGTACGATCAGCTTTCTGCAAAAACAAAACGTGCACTTTTACAGCGTTTAGCAGGAGGGGCTCCCGATCTTTCTGTGACAGCTGCAAAAATAGATGTTGCCCTCGCAGAACTTGATTTGCTTTTTACAAAAGATCTTGCTACGCCTCTTTCAACAGCTTTGAAAATAATGAAAGATCGCGTAGAACCTCTTGCGAATGCTGTAAAAACAGCTTCTGTATTTGCGTCTCTTATTCCTGCATACGCAGGTTTAGATCATCCGGTGAATCTGCTTGTGTTATTTGAAAATAATAATGAGTTGCGTCCAGGAGGAGGATTTATTGGAACATTCGGAGTACTCCAAATCCAAGATGGAGAAATTCGTTCGTTTGTCACAAAAGATGTTTATGCACTTGATGATCCCGCAGATCCTCAATATGAAGCAATGCCTCCGGAACCATTGCGTCGATACAATGCGTCGGGAGATTGGTTTTTCCGCGACAGTAATTGGTCTCCTGATTTTTCTGTTTCGGCTAGACAAGCGCTTGCAATTTTTGAACAAGAAAATCGTGTGTTACCTGAAGAGATGCGTGTTCAGTTTGGTTTCCCAGAGACATTTGATGGGGTGATTGCATTTACGCCAACGTTTGCAGCCGAGTTATTGCGATTATTGGGACCGGTTGAAATGGGAGGACAAATTTTTACCTCAGAAAATATTGCAGAGACGTTAGAGTATCAGGTGCAGTTTGGATTTTCCAAAGCAGGTATTCCTGAACCACAGCGCAAAGATATTTTAGTCGGTCTGATTGAAAAAGTGCGTTATCGATTCATGAATCTTCCAGCCAAAGAATGGTCAAAATTTTTAGATGTTTTTTCTGAAGCGATTCAGAAAAAACACATGGCTTTTTTTCACACAGATTCAGAGATACAAGAACGTCTGATACATGCAGGGTGGGCCGGTAACATCACTCCATCAGACGGAGACCATTTGATGGTTGTGGATGCAAATCTTGCAAGTCTGAAATCAGATCCTGCGGTTCAGCGGACTATTTTTTATAGTATACGTCCATCAAGTGATGGAGAATATGTCGCACAAGTAACGATCCGATATGAGCACAAAGGAAATTTTGATTGGAAGACAACGCGCTATCGAACCTATACACGTGTGTATACTCCGCTTGGAAGTCGTCTTCTTCGCGCATCCGGTATGTTTATTGATGATGCACTGAAAGATCCAAACCGAAATCCAGGGTCTGTAGATATGGGAGAAGAACTTGGATTTCAAGTGTTCGGAGCATTTACATCTGTAGAACCAGGACAAACACAAGAGTTGCATTTCGAATATTTACTCCCTTCTTCGATAAAGGAGATAATTCAAAAAAATCAGTATCATTTGAAAGTCTATAAACAGATAGGAGCTTTATCTCATGCATTGACGCTTGATCTTGATTTTGATAAAACGCTCAAACACGCCTTGCCTGAAGAAGAAATGAAAGAATGGAATGATGATGTCTATCGATTGAACACGAAATTAGATCAAGATCGGACGTTTGAGGTGAATTTTTGAAGAAAGGGAAGTATTTCTATGTTTATAAAAAAAATTGGAATTGATTTGGGAACAACAACGGTTCTTGTGTATGTTCCGAAACGAGGAGTCATTATCAACGAACCGTCTGTTGTGGCTATTTCAAAAATTGATAAAAAAGTGCTTGCGGTTGGAAGGGAGGCAAAGGATATGATTGGACGCACACCAGATACCATCGTGGCGCGTCGACCATTGAAGGATGGAGTGATTGCCGACTATCGCACAACCGAAGCCATGCTTCGTTATTTTATTAACAAGACATTAGGAGGAATTCGTATTTTTCGACCAGAAGTGATGGTTGCTGTTCCAGGAGGCATTACCTCAACGGAACGTCGTGCTGTTATTGACGCAACTCTGACTGCTGGTGCCCGCGCTGCTTATATTATTAAAGAGCCAATTGTGGCTGCAATCGGAGCAAATATTCCCATTGGTTCGCCGTCTGGGCACATGATTATTGATATTGGAGGAGGAACGGCTGAAATGGCTGTTATTTCTTTGGGAGGAATTGTTGCATCTGCGTCTATTCGTATTGGGGGAGTAAAATTTGATCATGCGGTTTCAGAATTCATCCGTCGCAAATATGGATTGGCTATTGGGGAACGTACTTCTGAACAAATTAAAATTCAGATTGGTTCAGCTATGTATTTACCAGAGAAGCTTGCCATGGAAGTAAAGGGTCGTGACATGATTACTGGTCTTCCAAAAATTATTGAGGTGACATCTGATGATGTGACCGAAGCGATTCAAGATGAATTGGAAGGAATTATTGCAACTGTGAAAGAAGTTTTACACAAAACACCACCAGAGTTATCTGCAGATGTGATGGAAAAGGGAATTATTATGTCTGGAGGATCTTCTCAGCTCCGCAATCTTGATCAACTTATTGCAGAAGCAACAGGAGTCCCAACGTATGTCGCAGAAGATCCACAATTGTGTGTGGTCAAAGGAACGGGTATTGCTCTTGAAAATTTGGATGCATATAAACGAAGCGTATTTACGAGTTAGAGAATTATGTTTTTTGCCATTGACGCTTCGTCCGCTGCAAAACAAAAACGAACAGGTGCCGATTGGTACAGTTACCATCTCATCCAGGCACTCAAATCTCAAACACTCGAATCAGACGATCGTGTTTGTCTTTATAGCCCTTCGGCTCTTCAGGAAGAACTTGCTGTGCTTCCTCCACAATGGGAAACACGTGTGCTGCATTGGCCTTTTTCTACTGGATGGATGCAGGGTCGCATGAGTTGGGAAATGCTGCGACGATCGCCAAATATTCTTTTTGTTCCAACCCAATCATTCCCACGTATTCATCCGCATACATTAAGCAAGCAACGCGCAACGGTTACAACTATTCATGACATTGCTTTTCACCGATTTCCTGATTTATATGATCCAATAGAACGTAAACATCAGGAAAAAGAGGTTCGTTTTGCCATCAAGCATGCAGAAATTCTTTTAACACCTTCCGAATGGACAAAAAAAGAACTTGCAGACGCGTATGGTGTTCCTCTTGAACAAATGGTTGTGACGCCACTTTCTCATGATGTGACACATTATCATCCGCTTGAGAGTACGGTTGTTGAGGAGGTATTACAAAAATATCGTCTGAGTCGAAAAAATTATTTTTTAAGTATTGGTCGCCTTGAACGTAAAAAAAATATTCCCTTGCTCATTCGTGCGTTTGAAATATTTAAACGATCCCGCGGAACAGGTGACCCATTTGAATTGGTGTTGATTGGAATGTCTGGATTTGGATTTGAAGAAATTCATCAAGCTGTTGATTGCTCACCATTTAAAGAGTCAATCCGTCCATTGGGATGGGTTGAAGAAGTAGACATCCCCGCCTTGATGAATGGCACATTTGCGTATGTGTTTCCAAGTCGATATGAAGGATTTGGAATTTCAAACGTGGAAGCCATGGCATGTGGAATTCCTCTTTTGACTTCTGATATTCCTGCACATCGGGAAGTGGTGAGAGATGCTGGATTATTTCTTTCTCCAGATGAACCGGAAACATGGGCATCAGGTTTCCAACGTATTACCTCTGATCAAGGGTTGATTGAGGATTTGGTGCAGAAAGGAATAGTACGTGCACAATCATTTTCTTGGCAGACGACCGCACGAAAGACATGGGATGTGTTAAAAGGGCTTGTTTGAGCTGTGGATAACAAGAAATACTCCGTTTTTCTTTCACAAGCTTGCATATTTTTCAAAGGTCGTGTATAGTGTCAAAAAATAGTGACATTCTCTTTTTTCCTTTATTTTTATGGAAGAACTCATTCGCGAACTCATTCATCTTGGCCTCTCTGAAAAAGAGGGTGCTGTTTATCTTGCCTCCCTTGAATTAGGGCCAGCTGTTGTCCAAGACATTGCCAAAAAAGCGAATGTTAATCGTGCGACTACCTACGTCATGATTGAAACTTTGGCTGCTCGTGGACTCATGAGCACGTTTGTTAAAGGAAAGAAACGTTTTTTTGCTGCAGAATCTCCAGAACGTTTATTGACGATTGTTCGTCTTCAGCGCCGAGAATTGGAAGAAAAAGAAAAAGAAATTAGTTCTGTTTTGCCAAAACTTCACGCAGTTTATAATATTGAAGGGGTAAAACCCCAGATTCGTTATTTGGAAGGTGCAGAAGGAATTGTTTCGGTTACGCAATGTTTCTTATCGTCTGATTGCCGTCATGAAGAATCCTGATTTTTCTAAAGTGCCAAAAATTACCGGTGGAGAAGTGCGTCTGGTTCCTGCAGAAAAATTCCCTATTCATGGAGATTTTATTGTTCGCAACAATACGGTTTTCCTTTACTCGTTTACAAGCGCCATGCTTGGTGTTGTTCTTACAAGCAAAGAGATCGCAGACACCTTGCGTCAGATGTTTAATCTTGCCTGGGAAGGATCTGCAAATTATCCGACAGAAAAACGGTAAAAAATTTTTTCGTCATTTCAAAAAAGACCTCCTAATAGGGGTCTTTTAGTTTAGAAGGTTGTAACGCGATCGAGGTCTCGGTGGAGGAGACCAATTCGGATCAATGAACGGTAGAAACGGCGGACCCTTTGGTTCATTCGGTGTGACCGGAACGATTTGTGGTTGTGGAACGTCCCAGATCGTCGGTCTTTGCGGTAAAGGTTCCTCATTGGGTTCCGCTGGTTTTCCAAACGGATATTCTTCAAACCCATCTTGGCGAATGATTATAACCGCCATGATTCTTTCTCCTTCTACGTTTTCTACCTTCTACGAAAATATCACATCTTCTCTCTAACAAACTTGCAGACATTTGTCCATGAATAAATAAATTCGTGGCCACATGTCTGCGCCGAACGGATGAATTCCGTTTGGCGAGAGTGTGTTACTTATTTGCGAAGACCGCGCGCGAACAAATTCCATTCGCGCTCTACGTCGGTTGTGCCGCCATCCATTCGGACATATTTGGCAGCAGCTAAACCTGCTGGAGCCTTGCCACCCTCAAACATGACCGGAAGAAGTTTGACAGGACGACCCTGTCTCTGACAACCGATCACTTCTATCCAGGCATTCGACACCCCTTCCTTTGTGTATGGAAGGAGGAAGAATTTTATTCCTTGATCCAAATATTCCTGAATATTCCACAAGACGTGGATTTCACCAGGCTGACTTTCATGAGTCTGAATTTCGACTTCCGGAATTCGTGTCCGGAGTTCGGACAAAAATCGATCAACCTCGGGATTTTGTCCCGAAATATTTAGAACAAGGATTTTCATTTTTTGCTCCAAAGTTTGCAGTCACCCAGTGGCGAACATTCACCACCGTGTGTCTGCGTTGAAGAAAAGATTCTTCAACGGAAGATGTTTTTGGTCTTACGGCATCCAGATGCCGTATCGCCGTCGGTAGTTGAGCTGGCGGTATATGTATCGGATTCCGCGGCCAAATCCCTGAAGCAGGGGTCGAAACATATTCCGCCAAAACCATCGACCCAACAGGCAGTACCACAAATACCATGAATGTGGTGCAAAGCCAGGCAGTGATTCCGCCAGAAAATGGTTTGGTGATGAGTAACTCTGCCGCGCCCAAAAGCATCTGGGCGAGGTCGTCGATTGGCATTTAAGCCTCCTTTGCCGCAAACGGAGCGGCATTTACTCCATTTTTTTTAAAAACAGATGTATTTAATTTAGCAAAAAATAAGCTTTTTGTCAATTAGTTTAAACAATTTGTTTAAGAATGGTGAAAAAGACTTTAGAGACCGATATATGTTATACTTCTGCATATGTCGTCTGTTTCAGAATCGTCAACTATTTCCGTGATTGGCCAAGAGCGAGTTATTGCATTTTTGGAGCGTGCGGCTGCGGCGGATCGATTATCTCATGCCTATCTTTTTGTTGGTCCAGAAGGAGTGGGAAAAACAACGGTCATTCATTGGTTTTTACAAACGCTTTTTCCAGAAGGGCTTGCTCATCCAGATATTTCTTTTGTTCGTCGGCTTTCAGATGAAAAAACAGGAAAAATAAAATCTGCCATTACAGTTGAACAGATTCGTACATTGCGTGAACGTCTTGGAATGAGTGCATTTCTTGGCGGATACAAAGCGGCTGTGATCGAAGAAGCAGATGTATTGAATCTGGAAGCATCAAATGCCTTATTAAAACTATTGGAAGAACCAACAGTAAAAACGATTTTAATGTTACGTGCGACTTCTCCAGAACAATTACTTCCAACCCTTGTTTCTCGTTGCCAGATTCTTCGATGTCCCTTTGTTTCAGAACAGAAAATGATTCATGGATTAGAAATACGGGGGATTCATTCTGAAGAAGCAAAAAAAATGGCACGAATTTCTCATGGCTGTCCTGGACGTGCATTTCGTTTTTTGGAAAATCCAGAGGAACGTATACAAGAAGAAAAAACATGCGCAAATTTGATGGCTCTTTTGCAAAAACCATTGAGTGAACGTTTGGTATTGGCAGCGGAACAGGTTCCAAAAGAGGAAGCGAATCGAATAGAATCTCTTCTTCATTTGTTGAATATATGGGAATGGATGTTACGAGATCTCTTTCTTATTTCTTCTGGAATAGAAAAAAATTATGCTGAATTTTTTGGAGAAATATTCGTGTCTCTTGCAAAAAGCCGTTCGCCAAATCAATGGAGTCGTATCTTGAAAGTTTTGCGAAAAATTCGAATAGATTTTTCTTCCCATGTGAATCCTCAACTAGCTATCGAACATTTGTTCCTTTCTTTTTAATGTTTATTTTATGCAAATAACACGTTTTTGGATCATTCCTCTTCTGGCTTTTTTTCTTTTTTCTGGTGCGGGATGTTTAAATCTTGGAGGAACAAAGTCACAGCAAGGTGTAAAGGATGGAGGGGTATACAAATCCATTGATGGAGCTGCAAAGTGGTCACAATCGGTTGCATTTCCGTCTGCGAAAGGAGTTGGAAGTGTTGGAACGACCGATGTCTTGACGATGACTTTTGATCCATCAGATACGAAAACGTTATACATGGGAACAAAAGAAAATGGTCTTTTATTTAGTTATGATAACGGAGTTTCTTGGCAATATCCTGGAGATAGTCAGTTGAAGGAAGGAGGTGTGCGATCTATTGCTGTTGATCCAGCAGATATTTGTACCGTCTATGCAGTCAGTGGAACACGATTGTATAAAACAGAAACATGTAGTCGGCGTTTTCAAAGTGTGTATCAAGAGGCGCGTTCCGGAGTAAGTCCGCGTCGTGTTGCTCTTGATTGGTATCAGTCTGATACAGTTTATCTTGGTCTTTCAAATGGAGATATTTTGAAAAGTACTGATCGTGGAGTAACTTGGTTAACATTATTTACCGTAAAAGGAGAAGTGACTCAGTTGGTTGTGAGTCATAAAGACAGTCGAATTCTTCTGGTAGGAACAGGTGGTGGTTTGTTTAAAAGTGTTGATGCTGGAGTGACTTGGACAAAAATGGAAGAAGCATTGAAACCATTCAAAGAAGGAGAAGATATTTTTTCCCTTGTTCAAAGCGAAGATGGTTCCATAATTTTAGCAGCGACGAAGTATGGGTTGCTTCGCTCAAAAGATGTAGGAGATAGTTGGGAAGCGGTGAAATTAGTGACAGCTCCAGGACAAGTTATTGTTCGTGCTGTTGCCATGAATCCGACAGATCCACAAACTATTTATTACGCAACGTCTTCCACTTTTTATACATCCATTGATAGTGGAGTGACTTGGAAAACACAAAAACTTCCAAGTTCACGTTCAGCCTCCATACTCCTTGTGAATCCAGAACATCCAGAGGTCATATATTTGGGTGTTACAAAGATTGAGAAATAAAATATTTTTTACCTGTTTATGTCTGTGATGTTAACTCAATACAAACCGGAATTTGAAGCGGTGATCGAACATATGCGTGGAGAACTTGTTCAGATGCGTACTGGGCGTGCGACCCCTGCCATTGTCGAAGATCTTATGGTGGAAGCATATGGCGCACCTATGACCATCAAAGGAACTGCTTCGGTCAATGTGGCTGATGCCAAAACATTGGTGATCGAACCATGGGATAAAGGGCTTTTGAAAGCGATTGAAAAAGCGATTCAAGAATCCAATATTGGAATCAATCCAGTGGTTGACGGAAAAGTTGTGCGCTTAGTGATGCCACCGATGACAGAAGAGAGTCGCAAACAGCTTGTCAAAGTGATGAAAGAAAAATTAGAACAAGCTCGTGTGAGTCTTCGTGGGGTACGGGAAAAAGCACGCGAGGAAGTGGTTGGAATGGAAAAAGAAAAAGAAATAGGCGAAGATGAAAAATTTCGTCTGTTTGAAGAAATCGACAAGATGACAAAAGAATACGTTCAAAAAGTGGAGGACACCGGCCATCAAAAAGAAGAAGAAATTATGACGGTTTGATATGGCAGAAACTTCCATGGAACAGCTTGTCTCTTTGTGTAAACGGCGAGGATTTGTCTTTCCTTCGTCTGAAATTTATGGTGGATTCGCGGCGATTTATGATTATGGACATTATGGAGCTTTATTGAAAAATAATATTCGTGACGCTTGGTGGAAACACATGGTGCAGTGGCGCGAAGACATATTAGGGCTTGATTCTGCTATCTTCATGCATCCAACGACTTGGGTTGCTTCCGGACATGTGGGAAGTTTTGATGACCCACAAATTGATTGTCGAACATGTAAAAATCGATTTCGCGCTGATCATGTTTTGGAATCGTATGGGATTGAAGCAGATAAGGTTCCGATTGAGACCATCAATGCAGAACTTGAGCGATTACGTCATGAAAAAAAATTGGTGTGTCAGGTATGTGGATCAAAAGATCTGACGTCCGCTAAACAGTTTTCTTTGATGGTTAAATCGAATCTTGGTTCACCTACAAATGAATTGTCTGAGGAAAATGTTGTATACTTGCGTCCGGAAACATGTGGAGGTATTTATTTGCAGTACAAAAATACCATGGATGCACTTCATCCAAAATTACCGTTTGGCATGGCACAGATTGGAAAAGCATTTCGCAATGAAATCGTTGCAAGACAGTTTGTATTTCGTACGCGAGAATTTGAACAAATGGAAATGCAATATTTTCACCATCCATCCATGACAAAAGCGTTGTACGAAAATTGGAGAGCAACACGATGGGAATGGTATAAAGCGATCGGAGTTCCTGAACAAAAGATTCGATGGCACAAACATGAGAAACTCGCGCATTACGCATCCGAGGCCCATGATATTGAATATAATTTTGCTTCTTTGGGAGGGTTTAAGGAAATTGAAGGCGTTCATGCACGAGGAGATTGGGATTTGGCTCAACACGCAAAATTTTCTGGAGCTGATCTTTCCTATTTTGAAGAAACGACAAAAGAACGGTTTGTTCCGCATATTGTGGAGACATCTGTTGGGCTTAATCGTCTCTTTTTGATGTGTATAGATTTAGCATATACAGAAGAAGATGTAGATGGAGAGACGCGTGTGGTATTGAAATTTCCTCATGCGCTTGCTCCGGTGAAAGTGGCAGTATTTCCTTTGTTAAAAAATAAACCTGAACTCGTGGTGCAAGCGAGAAATGTCTATGTGGATTTGCGAAAACAATTTTTGTGTGAATTTGATGATCATGGAAACATTGGAAAACGATACCGTCGTCAAGACGAGAATGGAACGCCTTTTTGCATCACTGTCGACTTTGATACACTCACGGATCAAACCGTAACCGTTCGTGATCGCGACACGATGAAACAAGAACGTATTGCTCTTAGTGAATTGATTTCCTATTTGAATCAAAAATTATGTCTTCTTTCCTGACTTTGAAAAATGGCTTGCGCACACATCTGATTCCATTTGAAGGACCAGATGCAGCCACGCTTCTTGTGCTTTGTAAAGTTGGTTCGCGATACGAAGATGCTCCCATCAATGGTGCATCGCATTTTATTGAACATCTCATGTTCAAAGGAACAAAACGCCGTCCAACAACCCTTGATATCAGCCGAGCATTGGATTCAGTTGGAGCAGAATATAATGCGTATACAGGAAAAGATTTGACAGGGTATTATGTAAAAGTGGACAGTCATCATTTAAAACTCGCTGTTGATGTTTTGCATGACATGTTGTTTCACTCGAAGTTCGATAAAAAAGAATTAGATCGCGAACGCGGAGTGATTATTGAGGAAATTAACATGTATCAGGATAACCCGATCATGTATTCAGAGGAGCTCATGGAGCAAGCCATGTTTGATGGCAATACACTCGGTTGGCAGATTGCAGGTTCACCTGAAACCATGCGAGCGATGTCGCGTGCAGATATTCTTCGCTATCGTGATTCACATTACATTCCATCACGCATGGTGATTGCAGCTGCAGGAAAGATTCCGGAAGAAATAGAAGGGTGGTTGGATGGAACATTTGGAACTGTGAAAGAGACACAGACTGAACCAAAAGAATTCAGTCCATTTGGTGTGTTGCCAACGCGCCGAACTCCACGGATTCGTATTCAACATAAAGAAACACAACAGATCCAACTTGCGATTGGTTTTCCATCTTATGGATTGCATGATAAACGTGATGCCGCTGCTCGAATCCTTGGAATTATTCTTGGAGGAACCATGAGCTCGCGTTTATTTGTTTCAATTCGTGAACGGCGAGGTCTTGCCTATATGATTCGTGCGAGCCAGTCGCCATATGAGGATATAGGAAATTTTACGATTCAGGCTGGGTTGGAAAAAGCACGACTTGATTTAGCATTAAAAACCATCATGGATGAATTACGACTTGTAAAAAAGCGAGGAGTTAAGCCGGAAGAATTGAAGCTTGCAAAAAATTATGTCCATGGAAAACTCATGCTTCATCTGGAAGATTCTTCGGACCGTGCCGAATACTATGCGAGACAGGAATTGTTTCGCCGCAAAGTCGAGACCCCGGAAATGTATGTGAAACGGCTTCAGCGAGTGAATGTCCAAGAAGTGCAACAAGCGGCGCAGGATATTTTGGATTATGAACGGCTTTGTTTGGGAGTGATTGGTCCATATAAAACACCAGCGATTTTTTTGAAACATCTTCCGTCGAACATCCTTTAATATTTTCTTTACCTATGTCGAAATTGATTATCGGCAATTGGAAAATGAATGTTGGTGTTCGTGAAAGTTTGGCATTGGCGCGGGCTGTTCTTTTAGGGATGCGAGGAAAGACCTTTGCACCAGATGTTGTAGTATGTCCACCGTCTGTTGCTTTAACCGAAGTGCGAAAAGCCGTGGCACACAGCCGGATTGGGTTGGGGGCACAGAATCTTTTTTTTGAAGATGTCGGAGCATACACCGGGGAGATTTCCGGTCGGATGCTCGCAGAAATTGGATGCGGATATGTGATTGTCGGACATTCGGAACGTCGAAACTTGTTTGGAGAAACAGATGAAATTGTGAAGAATAAAGTCCTTGCTGCATTGCGTCATCGTCTGATCCCCATTGTGTGTGTGGGGGAAAACGAAGAAGAGCGAAAATGTGGAGAAGCAGAGAAAGTCGTTGAACGTCAATTGCGAATGGCTTTAGATGGAGTGAGATTTTCTCCTCACGGATGTGTGATAGCCTATGAACCTGTGTGGGCGATTGGAACGGGGAATGCTGGAAATCCTGCTGATGTTGTTCGTATACATACAACCATTTGGCGCATTCTTTCTGAGTTGATGGAAAGAACACTTGTCGATTCTGTCCGAATCGTGTATGGAGGAAGTATAAATAGCGGTAACAGTTACGCTTTTTTGCGCGAACAAGCCATTGATGGGTTGCTCGTAGGTGGTGCAAGTGTGAAAATCAGTCAATGGAGCGAGATTCTTCACACAGCTACCCAAGTAATTGAAAGTCAACAATAATATATGGGATGGTGGATTTTCATTCCGTTTGCAATTCTTGTTATCAGTTTTATACCGGTTGCTATTATTGCAATACGTAAAATTCCACAATTACGTATATTAAATATTCATGATTTACCTGAAGAAAAAACACGTCAGGTGAAAGAGGCAATTATTGCTCGACGTGTTGAACGTTGGTTGGGAGGACATTCATCTGGTTTAGTAAAATGGATGCGTTTGATTGGAAAGAATGTTTCACGGTTTGGGCGCCGAATAGTACAACGTTTGTATGCCATGGAACAGTATTATCGGAGGCTGCAAAAAGGGGCAGCTCATGCAGCCCATGCCACAGATCCAGAAACTATTCGACGTTTAATGAATGAAGCTGCTGCGTTTATTCAACAAGGCGAATCGTTTGAAGCGGAAAAACGTTATATTGAAATCATTAGCCATAATCCAAAATACGTAAAAGCGTATGAAGAATTAGGAAATCTATATTTACAGGATCGGCAATACACCCAAGCACGAGAAACTCTCATGTTTGCTTCAAAAATCGCTCCAGAAGATGCAAGTGTTCAGGTGAGTCTTATGGAATTGGAAATAAAAGAGGGAAATGTGACATCGGCAGTTCCATATATCCGTCGTGCTGTGGAATTACGTCCGCACAATCCGAAATATCTGGATTTTTTTATTGAGACCTGTCTAGCTGCACGTTTACCAGAAGAAGCGGCACGTGGTCTTGGTCTATTACATGATGTAAATCCGGAAAATAAGAAATTAGAAGAATTTGGGCGTCGTATCCAAGAGATGGAAAGAACTCGTTCTCATGAAATTCAAGGATAGATATCCTTAATGTCAGTCTTTACAGGTTTTTTGAATTTCAGTATTCTTTTCACAGCAGAGATGCCGTTGTAGCTCAGATGGTAGAGCATCGCCATGGTAAGGCGAAGGTCTCGGGTTCGATTCCCGACGACGGCTCCATAAAAAACATTGCATAGGTACGCAGTGTTTTTTATATGGACATTGCATTTTAACTCAGAAGTTTTACGACCATCATATGAATCAGTCAGATTATCTGTTGTAAATATACGATTTTATTGACCATATTTTTTCGTTCAGGTAGGATAATCAAGTCTTATAAAAACGGGTGGATACCCAAGCGGTCAACGGGGGCAGACTGTAAATCTGCTGGCTTACGCCTTCGTAGGTTCGAATCCTACTCCACCCACCATTCTTGATACGCCGAAATAGCTCAGGGGTAGAGCAACGGTTTTGTAAACCGTAGGTCGTGGGTTCGAATCCCTCTTTCGGCTCCAAATTGACTCTTTTTTCCTCGCATGTTACTCTCCGCACATCAATTGCCTTCTTTTGCTTATGTCTCAAGATACCCGCATCAAACTTGAATGCACCACTTGTCGCCGTATTGGCTACAATTCCACCAAAAATAAAAAAGTCATCAAAGAACGCTTGGAGCTTAGTAAGTTCTGCAAATGGTGTCGTCAACATACGACCCATAAAGAAACCAAGTAAATCAAAATACCCTGTAAAAACAGGGTATTTTGTATAAAAACCTTCTTATTAAAGAACGGCTTTTTTGGCTGCGGAAGCCACGCGGAATTTGACCACGGTCTTGGCAGGGATTGGAATTGTTTCGCCTGTGGCCGGGTTGCGACCCATGCGTGCTGGTCGATCGACTTTGACCAATTTGCCCACGCCAGGAATGACGAATTCGCCATTTGTCTTCACTTCTTTGTAAGCCATGGTGACCATATTGTCCAAAAGGGCTGTGACATCCTTTTTGGACATCTCGCTCGCTTCTGCAAGACTTGCGATCATCTGACTTTTTGTCATCTTCGCCATAGAGAAAAAATTAAGAATTTCTAAGAAAAGTATAACATAATTGAGAAAAGTCGACACCTAGGTGGGGATAAATGATACACTCTTGTTCGAGAAGAGTATGCAAAATTTTTTTCAGATTCGTTTTACAAAAGTGGAATGGAAGTTGATTGGTCTTGTTTCTTGTGTTGTTATTTTGTTTGCATGCATTCCTTCTTTGTATGGAATATGGTTAGCATCCACCCATGGAATGGTTTGGTTTGGAAGACCATATTTTTCAAATGGAGATTATCCGTATTATCTTTCTTTGATTGAACAAGCAAAACAAGGGAGATGGCTTTTAGATAATTTGTTTACAACAGAACCAACCATGCCATTTTTTCATTTTTTTTGGCTTTTTATTGGGTTTGGAGCTCGATTTTTTCACATATCTTCCATTGCAGCGTATCACATCAGTCGTATTTGCTTGATTCCTGTTCTTTGTGTGATGACCTATGGATTTGTCTCTCTCTTTTTTTCTTCCATTCGTTTGAGAATACTCACAACTGTTCTTTTTCTTTTTGGTTCCGGCATAGGTGGAATTTTACCCATATGGTGGGAATGTTTTTACATGTTTCAGCCTATTGATCGATGGATGCCTGAGTCCACCCCTTTTCTTTCTATATTGTATAGTCCACATTTTGTGGCTTCAACCATTTTGTTGTTGATGTGTTTTTTTCTCTTCATTCGTTTGTTTCAAACAAGAACATGGAAAACAGCTATAATGACAGGGGTTGTTGTGGGTATTTTTTATCAACTTCATCCGTATTACCTTATTCTTTTTACGTTCATTCCTTTAATTTTTCTTTTTTTGGAATGGATACGTGGACATTTTGATGATCGATCATGGATGGTATTTTTGATGGCAACGATTTTTTCATTACCCACCATTGGGTATTATTATTTTTTGAACACATCCACTCCTGAAACAAAAATGATTCTTGGACAAAGCATTACTCTTTCTCCAAGTGGTTTGTATATCCTTTTAGGATTTGGTTTGTTTATTCCTTTGGCAGGAATAGGTCTTTGGATAAAAAGAAAAGAGATCACAGAAAATATTTTTTGGAGATTTTTGGCAGTCTGGTTGATTGTTCAACCTCTATTGTTATATATTCCAGTTGATTTTCAACGTCGATTGATTGAAGGGTGGCTTTTTCCTCTTGTTGTTTTTTCTGTTGTTGCCGTGCAGTGGATTTGGGAAAAAATGAGATATAAAATTGGATATAATTTTTTTCTTGTTTTTCTTGTTTTATTTTTGAGTTCTTCTTCCATTGTTTTATGGGTTATAAATATCCATGCAAATAATCCTGTTCAAACTGGAGAAAATTATCTGACACAAGATACCGTGCGTGCTTTTGAATGGATGCGGACAAATTTTCCAGAAAATGCGGTTGTGATAACTGTTCCATCACAAATAGATGAACTTGGAGGATGGATTGGGCGACGGGTGTATGCAGGACATTGGGCAAATACCATTGAGAATGGTCGCAAATATGACGCATTGACAAAATTTTTTGATCCAACAACCACAGAGACCTGGCGCAAGGATTTTTTACAAACGCATGGTGTGATATATGTATATACCAACGCACATTTTAAATGGAACGAATCACCACCTTCTTATGTGAATTTAATATATCAAGAGGGCTCCTCGGTTGTTTATCGAATTTTTTAATTGCTTGCCAGAAGAGATAGATTTTTGTATGATTTTTGAGCCGAAAATATAGGGGCGTCGTTCAATGGTAGGACGGAGGTCTCCAAAACCTCTGACATAGGTTCGATTCCTATCGCCCCTGCCACAAAAATCTCCGCTTAAACAGCGGAGATTTTTGTATGGGGCACGGGGGGAAATAGAACTCTTGAACACAAAATGTTAATATCCGTGTGCGTATGATCTATCTCATTGGCGGGGCGCCTAGGTGCGGAAAAACAATTCTCTCGCAGCGAATCGCGTCACAGAAAAATATATCTTGTATATCGACTGATACAATTCGGCCGATGGTTTTGGCTTGTACGCCGAAGTCTCAAATAAACAAAAAATTCCCTTACGAGAAGTTGCAACTCGAAAAAGACGCAACTCCGTATCAAGACATGATTTATAACTCCCCGCGTATTTTATTGCGTGCAGAAATCACAGAATCAAAAACACTTTGGCTAAGTACGCGAAGGATGATCGAACATCTCATTGATTGTCAGCAGGACTATATCATCGACGGAGTGCACCTGATGCCTGTGCTTGTCAATCAACTCAAAGGAACTCGTTATTGGAAACAGATTCGATCCGTTTACCTCGTGAAGACTGACTTGGATGAAATTAAAGATGGGTTCTCCCGAAGCGAATCAAGACATGATTGGCTATCATCTGCGTTGAAAGACAAGGATTTGGTCGATAAGACGGCTCGCATGGTACAGACAAAAAGTGTTTACATCGCCGACCAAGCAGAGAAAAACGGTTTTACAGTTGTCGATACAGGAAAAGATTTTGAACAGAAGCTCAATGCGCTATCGCGAAAGTTCTAATCTCCCACGCTAGCCTCTGCCACAAATGATCTCGTATAAGCGAGATTTTTTTTCCAGTGCACGATGTATAGAAGGGTTTTCTTATCAATGTTATGATAAACTTATCGCCCAATTTATGGACACGATAACTCATTTGTATGACAGCACTATTTACACCTCACGCATTCCGGGTTGGAGTATTTTTTATTTTTTTGTATGCACTTTGTCTCATCTGGCCAAGAATGTATCCATATGGGACCGATGTACTTATTCATCATCTCCTTTCTTTAAAACTTTTATTTCCTGGTTTTCAAGGGTATGCCATAGGAAGCATTTTTTGGGGTGGTATATTGAGTTTCATATATGGTTTTATTGGTTCATTCCTGTTTCATGTATTCCATAAAAATTGCTGTCGAGGGAAATAAATGATAGGTTCATCTATTCTTTTTTTATGCGTAGATATTTTGTTTTTATATTCGTGATGATTTCACTTGTTACTTTTCCTTCTTTTGTACACGCTCAAATGATGGGGAGGTATACGGTGACGGATGATGGATATACCGCTCGAGAAGAAGCCGAAGGAAAAATTATTGTAGGGAATCTTGCGAATGGCAGCGTGACATGCACCACTCTCACAACGGAAGATTTTAAGCGTATCGGAGAATACTATATGGGTCTAATGGTTGGTGATGCTCACGTTTCCATGAATGCGATGATGACACGCCAACTTGGCGAATCAGGTGAAAAACAGATGCATGTTCTTATGGGAGAACGGTTTTCAGGATGTGATCCGACTGCTGGTGATACAAATACTGTATGGAGTTCATCTTGGTTTCCCATGATGAGCATGATGAATAGTATTTCTGGTGGCTCATGGGGAAATGGTATGATGAATCGTTTTGGTGTTTCACCATGGAATATTTTTTTCGTGATGACAATGGGACTCTTCTGGATTGTTGGTATCCTTGCCCTTGTTGTTCTTATTCGTTCACTTATATATCCGCGTGAAATTTCTGAGACAAAGACAAAAATGAAATGAACGAGAAAAGCAGTCATGAAGACTGCTTTTCTGAATCAATGCATGACTGTTTTTTATCCTGTGGCCATCACGCTTACCTGTGCAAGCAGGATGAATGCAGCTGTAAACAGACCAGTCATCACTACAGGTGCAAAGGTGGAGATCCAGTTGCGGTGGCTTGGACGGAACCGACGCAAAAGAAGTGAATTAGAGACAACTGAGACGGAACTGAGTGCCATCGCGAGTCCTGCAAGTTCTGGACGCAATATAATACCTAGTCCAATAAATACCCGTGCCGCAATGGGAATACCGATGATATTATAAAAGAGAGAGAAAAAAAGATTTTGTTTGATTTTTCCTAATGTCTCACGGCTCAACTGAATGGATGAAACAACGTCTTGGATATCGCTTTTCATGAGGACAATACTTCCTGCTTCCATAGCAACGTCTGTTCCGCTCCCCATGGCAATACCGACATCCGCCTGGGCGAGTGCTGGAGCATCATTCAATCCATCGCCTACCATAGCGACCTTTATTCCTGTTGCTTGAATTTTTTTGATTTCATTTGCCTTATCTTCAGGCAAGATTTCCGCACGAACATATTGTTCTTCAATACCTGCTTGATGTGCGATCGCTAAAGCAGTGCGCATGTTGTCACCTGTAATCATATAGACAGTAAGACCCATACGTTTAAGTGATGCGATCGCTGTCGGAGTTGATGCTTTGATTGAATCTGCGACAGCAATAATTCCAATGACTTCCTTATTATCAGCAAGCAACATGGCTGTTTTACCTTCCTCTTCGAAACGTCGCATTTTTCGTTCCAAGCGATTCATGTCGATCCCGAGCGTACTAATCAACTTTCGATTACCGAAGGAGTAGGTCGTGCTATCAACAACTCCACGTACGCCGTGACCGGGAATAGCCTCAAAGTTTGTTACATTTGATGAAGCGAGGGATTCTTCTTCCGCATAACGACAGATTGCTTCGGCAAGTGGATGTTCGGATTTTGCTTCCAGTCCAGCTGCAATTTCCATGACATCATCTTCATGATGTGATCCGAATGCGAGGACATCCATCACTTCCGGTTTGCCTTTGGTGAGTGTACCTGTTTTATCAAAGATGATTGCCTTGATTTTACATGCAGCTTCGAGCGGTTCACCGCCTTTAATGAGAATGCCATTTTGGGCACCTTTACCTGTTGCCACCATGATGGCGGTCGGAGTTGCTAATCCAAGAGCACAAGGACATGCGATTACGATGACCGCTGTGAAGGTCATGAGTGCAAAACTGAGCGTGGAACCCAGTACAAAGAACCAGACAGCGAACGTGGCGATCGCAACGAGAATAACTACTGGAACGAATTTGGCGGAGATACGGTCAGCGAATGCTTGAATCGGTGCGCGTGAACCTTGTGCCTCCTCAACAAGGCGGATGATCTGTGCAAGGACTGTTTCCGAACCAATATTCGTGGCCCGGAATTCAAAGCTTCCATTCTTATTGACGGTTGCACCGATGACTTTGTCGTCTGTATGTTTTTCAACCGGAATGCTTTCGCCAGTGAGCATGGACTCGTCAACAGCCGAATTTCCACTCGTAATCACTCCATCTACCGGGATTTTTTCTCCTGGACGTACGAGGACGACGTCTCCTTCAACAACGTCGCCAATCGGAATATCGAATGGTTTGCCGTCGCGGAACACGCGAGCAGTTTTCGCTTGTAAATCCATGAGTTTACGAACCGCATCTGATGTTTGTCCTTTTGCTTTGCTCTCAAGCCACTTGCCAAGAAGCACGAATGTGATAAGAAAAGCTGCTGTCTCAAAGTAGAGTTCTGGAATTTTTTCTCCGGCTACGCCAAGAAGTGAATTGTTCGTTACCGCATACATGATGAAGTTGACGACGCTATAGATAAATGCTGCACTCGTACCGATCGCGATCAAACTGTCCATGTTAAATGTTCTCATGCGCAGGCTCGACCACATTCCTTTGTAGAATCCTGTACCGAGGAAAATTTGCACCGGAGTTGCGAGCACAAATGACACAATACCGACCCACGGCAACAAGGATGTCCGACCAGGCAAGAACAACAAGAAATCGAGGAACATGAAAAAGAGCATTGGCAAGGACAGCACGGCACCTATGAGAAATTTGCGCCAATAAGATTGAATTTCTTGATGTCGTCGTAGACGATCTTCATCTGGATTTGCTTTTTCAGCAATTTTAGCTTCATAACCAGTCTTTTTTATCTGAGCAATGATTGCTTCTTCGTCTATCTGACGTGGATCAAAGGTTACATGAGCTTTTTCCGTAGCAAAACTCACTTGTGCATCTACAATGCCAGGCATTTTTTTTATACTTTTTGTGACAACACCTGCACATGATGTGCAGTGCATACCAAAGAGACGTAAGGTCGTTTTTTTTTCGTTTTCTGGTTTGGTTGTCAGGTGTTTAGATATGATGGATGTATCTGTTGACCGATCTGTTACAAACGGTGTCATGATTTTTTCCTGCATAAGTGTCTCAAAAGAATGAGCAATATCCTGCACACTATTTTTCAGACTTGCTGGGAATGCCAATGTCCCGCTCTTTTGCCTCGTCACCGTACCATGGAAAGCTGGACGACCTGTCGAGTCCAGATCAATCGTTCCTTCTCCTTGTGTTTCAGTGAGATATTGAAAATGAAAGCGATTACTTTCCTGTTCGATAAGGGTTACCGGTTTCTCGGTTGAGGTCATTCGATCTTGGTCGGAATGCGATATCTCTGCTACGGCATCATATCCGGCAACTTTTATTGCGGTGATGATCGTATCATCTGGAACAGTGTCATTCGTTGACACTCGACAAATACCTTCACGTGCGTTTGTCACGACATTTATGACGTTTGGAAGATTTTTAACTTCTTCGTTGATAAGTGTTTCGCAGGATGCACAATGCATTCCGGAAACGCGAAATATTTTATCCATATAAACAGGTTAAAATGCGACATCATAGCCTTTGTTTTTTAATGCTTCTGTCACATCGTTTGGATGTATGAGTTTTTCCGAAGTCAGTCGAGCTGCACCTGTTGAGATGTCTACGGATACATCCGTGACTCCTGGTAACTTGCGAAGAGTGATCATCGACACTTTGACACAAGCGTCACATGTTAAATTTTTGATGTTGAATATAAGGTCATGCATATGGTTATTCGACAAGAATTGTGCCGCGATACATACCCATTGAACAGGAATATGGGATCGAACCTTTTTCTGTTGGAGTAAATTCAATAACATTTTCGCCTTTTTGTAAGTTTGTACGAATCCCAAGTGAAGGAACAACAATACTTGAGGCGCAGGTGAATGACGATTCAGATGTAATGATCCATCGGACAGGCACACCTGCCTTGACTCGTAAGGTTTTTGGTGAATATCCGGAGGCTGACTGAGTCATCTTGATTACTTGAACATCCTGTTGTTGGATTTCTTGGTCAACAGGTGTGTAATTGATTTCTTCGTTTTGAGAGACAATAGGGAAGACTGCCATGGCACTTTGAATGTTATAAATACCAAAGGCAATGACAAGAATTCCAACAACCGCGTAAAAGATACGTGCCATCGTCCCTTTCATAATGGAAGAGAGACCGCCTATACCAAGAAGGGCTGGAACAGTGCCAAGCGCGAATGCACCCATAATGATCGCGCCGCTTTGGAAGTTGCCAGTACTTATCGCGTATAACTGCATAGCCTGGGTGAATCCACAAGGAAGAAAGAATGTCAGTGCTCCAGTAAGCATCGATGCTGTATGACTATATTCTTTTTGATGTTCAGAAAGACCAAAAAAACGGGCAATGGAAGAAGGAAGAGTTATGGACATTGCTGAAATGCGCGGAGAGAGATTGGTAAGCTTGATTCCGAGTACGATCATCACTGCACCAACGATAAGGGTAAGGAATGTAAGAATATTGCCAGAGATTTGCAAGAACCCACCGAGAAGTCCGAGCAGACCGCCCAGGAGTGTGTACCCAAGGACACGTCCGCTGTTGAAAAAGAGATGTGGGCGGAATTTTTCCCAGGCAGTAGCTTCTGGGTGAAGCTCGGCATGTCGCGCTGCAACACCGAGAATAAGACCGCCGACAAGTGCCATACAAGTGGAGACGCCAGCGATGAGACCAAGAAGCAAAGCAAAACCTGTTGTGACATTTTTTTCGTCTAAGGAGAAATCCAAGATACCTGTCCCGCGCAAGGTGTAGAAAAAAACAGCAAGCAAAATGATTCCGAAAATAATGTACTGCCAATCCGTGGCATTCTTGGTGATCCACAGAAGTTTTTTGGGCTCCCCGACCTCATATCCAGCTTGTTTCACCGCATGAATGATTTCATTTTGACTTGGAATATCCGCTCCGTGTTCAATTGTTGCACAACCTTTGCGGAAATTCACTTTCACTTTTGTGACACCTTGAATGTGTCCTATGACCTCTTCCAAGAGTAATTCACATGAATGACAGTGCATGCCACGAATGGGAATCATTTTTTGATACATAAAAATAAACGACAAGAATAATAACGTGTTAAATTCTTCCTCTTTGTCGTTTGTTATTCACGTTTGAAGATGGTTCCCGTGAGAGAAAATGGTTGGAAAGAAGGTGGATGATCTGATGGAGTTTTTAATGATTTTTTCTGAACCCTTTCACATGGATGTGTTGTACATGGGAAGTCTACAAGAAAAAGATTGATGACTGTTTCTTCCTGTTTCGATGTCATTGCTGCTGTATCGTGTTCCATTTGTACGGAAGAACAGCACCCAGGTTGTTTTTCATGGTCCTGGGTTTTTGTCATACTCATTGTCTGTTCACTCATCTTATGGGTAGGCAAAATTTGTTGATCTATTTTTGCTGCATGAACCATCGGAATACCAACAAGCAAACTCAAACAAACACCGCTGAGAGCGACGGGAATAACAAGGTATGGTCCTATGAACGTTTTGAACGTTGATTTCATACGGCAATCTATCGTCGTTTTAGTTTATAGACCTTGATGATTTCATTGACAGCCTTTTCTTCGTAGCCTTTTTTCATTTGATTGATGGCACACGTACTCAGGTGGTTTTCAAGAAGAACATCTTCGACACCAGAAAGAGCTTGTTTTACAGCCGATGTTTGAGTGATAATGTCAATACAATAGGCGCCGCTTGCAATGAGTTCGCGAAGACCCCGAACTTGTCCTTCGATAATACGAAGACGTCGATCAAGATTTTTATTTCCTTGTTTGTGCATATGTGCTTGTTGAGAGGTTACACCCTATGGGGGTATAATGCAAATGTCAATATTGATACGTATTTGTGAAAAGATATATCAAAATTCTTGAGAAGGCAGGATGGATGATCGATAAACTGGCACGGAGAAAAATATTTTCAGGTCAGACCGTTACACGAGGAATTCAAAAGGAATTTGCTGAACACAAAGAAGACGCACATGCTCTCGTAAAAGGACGAATAGATTTTTTTAATAAAATTTATGGGTTTAGGTTTGAACATATTTGTATTAAAAATCAAAAAACACGTTGGGGGAGCTGTTCGCGAAAAGGAAATTTGAATTTCAATTATCGCATTGTTTTTCTTCCTCCAAGATTAACCGATTATATTGTCGTGCATGAATTGTGTCATTTAGAACAATTTAATCATTCAGAAAAATTTTGGTGTCTAGTTGCGAATGTTTTTCCTGATTATCGTGCGTTGAGAAGGGAGTTGAGACAAAAAAAGATTGGATAATCTTGACATCGTTTGACATATCAAATACTATACAAATATATGTCAAACATACAACCTTCCGTTGCATTTTTTTTAGAACTTGGAAGAACTCAAGCGATCATGGCTCGCCGTTTTGATAGCGGACTTGGCGGACTTGGATTAACCGAATTCATGATTTTGTATCATTTGAGCACCGCAGAAAATGAACGCATGCGCCGCATTGATTTGGCGGAAAAAGTGGGACTTACTCCTTCTGGGGTGACGCGTCTTTTGGCTCCGATGGAAAAAGTGGGACTCATAAAAAGAGAAGCCTATGCGGAAGATGCACGTGTGAGTCAGGTCATGCTCGTTTCAGGGGGAAAGAGAAAATTAGAGGAAGGAATGGAACGAGCCGAGGTGTTAACTGAGGATATCTTTTCAGCGGTCGGAATAAAAAATCCAAAAGCATTATTAGAGACTCTTCGTAAACTTGGAAAAATAAGATGTTGATTGACAAAAATACAAAAAAAGAATGAGATTTATCTAGGTTAGATCTTTCATTCTCTCTCAATTTTGAGGAAAACATGGAACATTTTATTCCTTGGATTTTGTTTGTCATTTGTTTTGTTATTGGATATTGGATGACTCCCGGTATCACATCTGATTCCAGTTTTCGGAATTATCGTGTCAGAAAATTCATGGAAAACCAGAGTCATATTCCCGAAAGGGAAAAAGTGTACCCTGCACAAGAACCAAATACGATCGAGGAAGATATTTATGGATTTGTGATTCTTTTTGGAATCGGTTTTCTTGTGTGGGGTATTTGGGATCTTTGGCAATTTTTTCAAAACCTTTTTTAAGGTTTATCTATGAAATCTTTTACACTCAGCTTTTGTTTGCTGGGTGTTTTTTGTTTTAAAATAAAAACCGCCTCGAGAGATGAAAAGAGACGGTATGGGAGAACCGTGGTTAGGCGGCTTCGTACATTTCTTGGACAGTCGTTTGAATTTTTTTCCAACTCATGATCTTTTTTCTCCTCCAGGTTGCATGGGCAATTTCAAGCGCTTTGAGCAGAGCTTGCTCAAAGTGAAATTTCTGAACAGGAGAGATCATTTCGTGGAGTTGGTGACCACGACCGTTGTAAAAGTGAAAACAAGCGAGTTGATATTCTGTGAAGATTTCACAGAACAGGAAATCGATCATTGAATGATATTTTTCCATTTTTTTTCGAGCTGCGACGAATTCTAAAGCTTCTTGATAATCTGTGTTATTTAGGAGGAGCGCTTCGACTCTTGGAAAAATAGAAGATGTTGCTCCTCCGACAGCCTGAAGACTGATGGTGATTGTGACTTGAAGCGAACATCCTAGATACAGCATGTTTTTCTCCTTTTTGTTCTTTTAGAAAGGAACTTTTCTTAGATTGCCAGAAATTAAGTCAGAAAGTCAACAGAGATATTGGCTCGTTGACGAAAAATAAAAAAAGAGTACAATAGCCAGTCTTTGTGACCCTTTTCGGTTTTGGTTAAACCGAAGATCGTTCAAATACAGGAGAGAAAAACATGAAGACAGTCGAGGAATTGCGGCAAGAGGTGAAAAGATTGGATGAACGGATGAATGAAAGTCGTACATTGTATAAAGAACTTCAAGAGGTCAGAAATGCTCTGGCTCTTGCAACGGCAGATTTTTTTGTGACCGTTGATAACGGATCTGTGATAGGAGTTTTTGGTGCTTCGCGTGAATGCATCTCAAAAGCGTTTCATTTGCGCATAACAACAGATGGAATGATCGTAAATATTCAGAAATATTTCAATGAAGGATCTGTTATTTTGTATCTTGAGGTTGGTGGTCAGATAGCTTTTGATTTGGTTGATGATGAAGATGATGAGGCGAGAACGATCCATTTCGTTGTTCGAACGTTTTCCAATAAGCCAGATGCATATGCATGGGCTGCGAGTAAGATTGCAGAAAGAATTTCTCGATAATTTACATAAAGTATACTCTTTCTTGAGTGTACTTTTTTTGTCTTCATGATTTCTTCATGGATTTTTTTGTATGCTATTTTTATATATAGTTTTTCTATGAAAAAAATAGTGAATACGATGCGAAATCATAAGAAAACATTCATGTTTGGCATACTTTTTCTTGCGGGAAGTGGTGTTTGGATGGGAAAGATAATACAGAGTAATACGATAGAAACTCGATATATTGTTGAAGCAGTAGAGAAAGGAACTCTTGTTACTTCTGTAACAGGAACAGGACAAATTCAGGGGGAATCTGAAATAAGTGTTGTTCCTGAAACATCAGGAAAAGTTATTCAAGTTGCTGTACAAAATGGTCAATATGTTCAAGAGGGAGAGGTTCTTGCAGTTCTTGATTCAACAGATGCCACAAAATCTGTTCGTGATGCGCGTTTAAGTTTGGCAAGTGCTAAACTTTCTCTTCAAAAATTATTCGCTTCAACAGATACGCTTTCTTTACTTCAGGCAGAGAATGCTCTTGCACAAGCAAAACGAACACTAACAGATCTTCAAAACGGTTCTGATACTCAGGACATTGAAAATGCAAAAGATGCGGTTGCAAGAGCTGAGCATGATCTTGACCAAGCAAAAAGAAATTTAGATGAAGTTCAAACAACCTCTGCACAAGAGTTAATTTCTGCGTCTGAAGAAGGATATAACACTGTTGCTGAATCATTTACAGCATTGTCTGATGTGATGAATGATTTGGCTGATGTGATGGGAACGACAACAGATGAATATGAATATATTGGATATTATAATTTATTGGCGGGGTCTTCTTATACAGAAAAAATGGTTACGGATTATAAAATAGCACAGAATACATATAATACGGCGTGGAATGCTTACCGTATTTCTGATCAAAATAGTGATACGGAAACAAAAGAATATTTAATTGATGCTACTCTTACGGCCTGTAAAAACATTTCGAATACCTTAAACGATATACAGACACTTTTGAATACGATTCAAGAACAAGGATATGAGACATCAGCCATTGCTGGTCATATTGATGACGTGATTGCGGTTATTCCTGGAGATATTGTTACAGTTAACGGTCATATTTCTTCTTTACAATCGGCGTCAGATACAATTGAACGCACGAATTTAAATGCTCCATATAATATTGCAGATGCAGAGGATGTGGTTACAGAAGCAGAAGCAACACTCATTTCTGCACAATCAACACTTGCAGATCTTGAAGATGGCGCAGATCCGGATGAAGTGATAGCTGCGCAGGAAGATGTGACAGAAAAAGAACAACAATTAATAGATATACAAGCTGGAACAAGTGTTTTGGATGTACAGTCTCAGCAATTAATTGTCCAAGAACGTCAGAATACGTTGAATGATGCGCTTGAAGCGTATGAAAAAAATACGGTTCGAGCGCCTATTTCTGGGACGATTGCGAATTGGACGATTTATCAAGGTCAAATCGCTTCTTCTGGAACGTCTTTTGCTACCATTGTGGCTGACAATTTTATGGCATCTATATCTTTGAATGAAGTTGATATTGCTCGCGTACAAAAAGAAAATAGAGTAAATCTTACCTTTGATGCAATCGATGATCTTGTTGTAACAGGAAGAATAAAAGAGATTGATGCAATAGGGATCGTTTCATCCAACGTGGTTAGTTACGGAGTTCTTATTGGATTAGATACACAAGATGAACGTGTACGATCGGGGATGACGGTAAGTACAACGATTACAACAAATGTAAAACAAGATGTTCTTGTTGTTCCAAGTACGGCTATTAAAACTCAAGGGAGTGTTTTGTTTGTTGAAGTTCTTGATGGAGCGAGTGAAATACGTTCGTCACAAGGAATTGTTTCTCAAACTTCTCCACGTGAAGTTGTTGTTGAGGTGGGGTTGTCTAATGATACGAATTCAGAAATTGTTTCTGGATTGAAGGAAGGTGATTTGATAGTGACACGAACAATCACACAAACAAATGCATCTGAATCAACAACCTCATCTTCTTCTAGTTTGTTTGGTGGAACACGAACCGGAGGTGGTTTTCCAGGAGATATACCTCGTTAATATGATTCAGATAGAAAATATTACAAAAACATATGAAGTTGGAGGGGAATCATTTCAAGTATTACGTGGAGTAACATTTACTATTCAGGATGGAGAATTTGTGGCAATTATGGGACCGTCTGGATCAGGAAAATCAACACTGATGCATATTCTTGGAGCGCTTGATACTCCAACAACAGGGACATATTTCTTAAATGGAAAAGATGTTTCTGTTTTGACCGAAGATGCACTTGCAGATATTCGTCTTGGACAAATTGGATTTGTTTTTCAATCATTCAATTTGTTACCACGAACAACTGTTTTGCGAAATGTGATGCTTCCACTTGTGTATAAAGAAATAGAAAAAGAAAAACGTGAAGAGCGTGCAAAAGGAGCACTCAAATCTGCAGGACTTCACGAGACATATTTTGATCATTTATCCAATCAACTTTCTGGGGGACAAATTCAACGGGTCGCTATCGCACGAGCATTAGTGAACGATCCGTCTTTGATTCTTGCGGATGAACCAACAGGAAATCTTGATTCAAAAACAGGAGAGATTGTGCTTGGAACTTTTCAACAACTAAATCAAGAACAAAAACGTACTATTATTCTTATTACGCATGAACCTGATGTTGCTGAACACGCAGATCGGATTATTTTTATTAAAGATGGTTTGATGGTGAGTGATACAAAAATGCACAGAAAATAAGGATATGATGTATGAAAATAAGAGATCTTTTTGAAGAAACATTTTTCGCCCTTTCTACGAATAAAGCTCGTTCTGGTTTAACAATGCTTGGTATTGTGATTGGAATCGCATCTGTGATTGCGATGGTCGCGATTGGGCAAGGGGCACAAAATTCTGTTCAATCAAGTATTGAGGCTCTTGGTTCGAATCTGCTTCAGGTACGACCAGGTGCACAACGTTCTTTTGGGGGAGGAGTTAGTTCTGGACGTGGGTCTGCACAGACCCTTACTATAGAGGATGTCTCTGCACTAAAGAAACAAATTTTATCCATGAAAGCAATTGCGCCAGAAATTTCTTCCCGATATCAAGTCACAACAAAAGGAACAAATACAAACACGTCTATTGTTGGTACCACAGATGCCTATGCAAGTGTGAGAAATTTAAAAATGGAGATCGGATCATTTTTGTCTGAACAACAAGTTCAGAGTGGGGCAAAGGTTGCGATGATTGGTTCGACGGTACGTGATGATTTGTTTGGAGAGGGAGGTGAAGCGATTGGTCAAACCATTCGTATCAATGGTATTCAGTTTGTGATTATGGGGGTCACACAAAAAAAAGGAGGAACGGGATTTGGAAGTCAAGATGATATGATTTTTATTCCACTGACAACCATGCAAAAATATCTTTCAGGAAATAAGTATGTAAGCACAATAAGTATTCAAGGAATAGATGCAAGCTCGTTGAGTGATTTAGAAACACAGATCACAAATGTTCTGCTGAATGAGCATCATATCGCTGATCCTACTTCTGCTGATTTTAATATTTTAAACCAAGCAGATATTGTTGAAACAGCTTCGAGTATGACCAAAACATTAACAACTCTTCTGGCTGCCGTTGCAGGCATTTCTTTACTTGTTGGTTAATAGAAGCAGTTTGTATGACCCTTATTGGTGGTATTATAGGAATTTTGCTTGGTGTTGGAGTATCTTTCGTGGTTTCTGTTCTTGGGGTGACCCAAACAAGTGTTTCTCTCTCTTCTGTGTTACTTGCCTTTGGGGTTTCTACTGGGATTGGTATTATTTTTGGATATTATCCAGCACGACGAGCTGCAAGTTTGAATCCAATTGTTGCGTTGCGATATGAATAATTTTTTCTTTTTTTATGAAAAAAAATGTAATTCCGATCATTTTTGGTGGAATAGCTATTGCTGGAGTGAGTTTTTTTGGAGGAATGATATTTGGGAAACGACAAGGATTAACACGAAAAAATTTTGCTTCCAGGTTTGATACAAACATGTCAAAAGGTCAGGGGGAACAACGTATAGGCGGCCAAGGTCGCATAGGTGGAGGAGGAAATAGTGGAAAAATTCTTTCCTTAGATGAAAAAAGTATTACGATCGAACTACCTGATGGTGGGTCAAAAATTATTTATTTTTCGGATACGACAGAGGTTGTGAAATCAACAAGTGGATTTTTTAATGATTTGATTATTGGTGATCAAGTCACCGTGATGGGTACCACAAATGATGATGGAAGTGTTTCAGCAAAAGTGATTCAGGTTCGTCCAGAAATTTTTTCTGATAACAACTAGAAATAAATAAATTTAGTGTTTAGATAGAGGAAAACATCAGTTTAAATAGAATTGATGTTTTTGTTTTAGAAACAGTGTCCAAGTATAATAGTTGGTATATGAAATTTTTTCAGCAGAGATTTTTATCCCAACCAACAAGAGAATATATTTTTATCAGTCTCTTGATGGCTGCATTTGCTATCGCTTTCTTTTTTCAGAGCCAGATGATTCTTTTGGGAGTGGCGGCTTTAACGGTGATCCCCACCTTTTTTCATGCCATAGAAGGTGTGCGTGCATTTCGGATCAATATTGATACATTCAACCTTTTTGCCGTTTTTGTTTCTTTTATGATCGGGGATGCCTACTCAGCTGGATTTATTGCGCTTATGTTGACCTTTGCCAGACTTCTTGATTGGCATACAGAGAGACGAACACATCATGCGGTAGAAGAACTCATGCGTTTGAAACCACTCACAGCTTTTGTTGAACGTTCAGAAGCTTTGGAAAAAATTTCTGCGGACTTAGTTCAGTTTGGAGATGTGGTTGTGATAAAAAGTGGAGCACACATTCCTGTTGATGGAATAATTGTGTACGGTAGTGCTTATATCAATGAAGCAGCAGTGACAGGGGAATCACAACCATTGAAAAAAATCGCAGGTGATCCCGTGATGAGTTCAACATTCGTAGAAACAGGAGCCATAAAAATTCGTGCCACACAAGTTGGAAGAGATTCGACTATTGAGCGTATGGCTTCACTTATGCGTGAAGCAAGTCTTCGTAAATCTCATTCGGAAAAACTTGCGGATCGTTTCGCTGGCTTGTTTATGCCGTTTGTCGCTTTGGTTGGTATTCTTGTCTATGTGTTTACTCATAATATTTTGATGACGGCTGCCTTTTTTCTTGTGGCATGCGCGGACGACATGGCTGTAGCAATTCCTCTTGCGATGACTGCATCTCTTGGGCAAGCCGCAAAACGCGGGGTGATTGTGAAGGGCGGACAATCGCTCGATGTTCTTGCTCGTATGCGTATTCTTGTCCTTGATAAAACAGGAACGTTGACATTTGGAAATTTAAACGTGCGAGCAGTTCGTGTGGCAAAAGGAATCGAAGAAAATCATTTTTGGCGCACACTTGCGATCGCAGAAAAGTATTCGGAACATCCAGCTGGTCGAGCTGCATACCATGAAGCTGTTCATCGTGTTGGAGATGTTCCTGATCCTGACGTGTTTGATGTCGTAAAAGGAAAAGGGGTTCGTGCAAAAGTAGGTCAGGAAGAAATTATGGTTGGAACAGAACGATTTTTTGAGGAACTTGGTATAGCAAGACCGCTTATGAAGGATGAAATAACCGGATCAATTTTTTTGGTTGCCATTGATGGAAAATATATTGGCTTTGTCGAAGTAGCTGATACGCCACGACCAGAAGCAGCAGAAAGTCTTCGGCAACTTCGTGAACTCGGAGTGGAACGAATCATTATGTTTACCGGCGACCATGAGCGGGTTGCTGCGGATATTGCTCGCACGCTTGATATCAAAGAATATGAAGCGGGAATGACACCAGAAGAAAAATTACGTGCCCTTGAAGCATTATTACCTGAAGGTCCAGTTGGAATGATTGGAGATGGAATTAATGATTCCTTGGCGCTTGCCCGAGCAGATGTGAGTATTGCCATGGGAACAGGAGGCGCAGCTGTTTCTATTGAAGCTGCTGATATTGTCCTTATGACCGATAAGATCGCTCGCATACCAGAAATGATTGAGCTCGGACGTCGCACCTTTTCTGTGGTTCGTGGAGATACAATGATTTGGGGATGTACAAACGTTGTTGGATTTATTCTTGTTTTCACTGGAGTGGCAGGACCTGCATTTGCCGCGTTTTATAATTTTGTCATGGATTTTCTTCCATTATTGAATTCCAGTCGATTATTTCGAACAAAGAGGGAAAATCATGTATAATAAAGAAAAGAATGTGAAGAATTTTTTATGTCCTATATTACAAATATCGTTGAGGTGGTTGCAAAAAATACGAATTTTCGAACCGTTCTCTATACAGCCACAAAAAGTCAGCTTGTCGTTATGAATATTCCTCCTGGAGAGAATGTGGGAGAGGAAACCCATGCACACGTCGAACAGATCCTTTTCTTTCAATCAGGAAATGGAAAAGCAATTCTTGATGGACAAGTTTTAATTCGTGGGGAAATAAAAAGGGTAGAAAAGAAAATGGAAGAGGGATTTGAGAAAGTTAATGGAAGGCTAAATAATATTGGATTAAGTGTGGCTCGCCTTGAGATGACACTCCAACGGTCGAAGAATTTACTA